>OGFW01001302.1_pt1 | contig 20158 bp, 20 predicted proteins | sample 1570991 | NCBI WGS metagenome assembly OGFW01 (sample SAMEA2582074, study PRJEB24529) | metagenome | biome: Human gut stool | place: China | collected 2011
GCCAGAGGCTCCCCTCGGTAGGGGAGCTGTCGAGCGAATGCGAGACTGAGAGGTTGAGCAAAGAAGAAGCTTTAAGAGGTATCCTATGAACGAACCCGAAAAGATCGACCCCCGGGAGCTGAGCCCGCTGGCACTGGCCTTCGTGGGCGACAGTGTGCTGGAACTTCTGGTGCGGCAGCGGCTGGTGGAGCACCACCGTCTGTCGGCGGGAAAGCTCAACGCCGAAAAGGTCAAATACGTCTCGGCCCGGGCGCAGTTCCGGGAAGAGCAGCTGTTGGAGCCGCTTTTCACCGAGGACGAGCTGGCTGTCTTCAAGCGGGGCCGCAACGCCAGCAAGGCCAGTGTGGCCAAACACGCCTCCCCGGAGGAGTACCGCGCGTCCACCGGCTTCGAGTGCCTGCTGGGCTGGCTGTATCTGAACGGCCAGCTGAGCCGGGTGCATGAGCTGTTCGAGACGCTGTGGCAGTCGTTCGACCCCAACGAAAAATAACCGGAACACGCGAAAGCCCACTGCTTTCCGCACTGGGAAACAGTGCAAAGAGAGCAGTGGGCTTTTGTTGTCCCGCCAGATGGTCCGTTCGGGCGGGGCGGCGCTCAGCGCAGAGGCTTAGCGGCTGTTGCGGGCGGAGTTGTGAGCCGAGTTCTTGCCGCCCTCGTCGTCGGCACCCTTGGTGTACTGGTTGGGGTGCTTGTGCTCGTTGGCAGCAGAGTTCTGGCTGGAATTGGTGGTGCGGTTGGTGCTCTGATTGCTGGTGCGGTTCTGAGTCTGGTTCTTGCAGTTGGTGCTGCGGTTCTCACTGCGATTTTCCATCGTATCGTCGCTCCTTTCGATTTCGGGAGGTGTTCTGCGCTCCCTGCCCATAGTTTGACCGGCTGCGGCGGCTTTATGCACCGCAGCCCGAAGGAGGTCTCATAAAAATGTCTGCCGAATATTTTGAAGCCCGGGAACGCGCCCTTCTGGGGGAGCGATACGATACGCTCTACGCTGCCCCGCAGGAGACAGCGGCCCGCGGCGTGACCGTCTCTGCCCTCCGCACTACGCCGGAAGAATTTGCGGCCCGGGCAGACTTCCCGCTGCGGCCCTCGCCCTTCTGCAAGGCGGCGTTCGTGGTGGAACAGCCCGACTTCAAGCCGGGCCGCCATCCCTACCATCACGCAGGCGTCTTCTACTCGCAGGAGCCATCGGCCTCGTCGGCAGCTCCGCTGCTGGGCGTCAAGCCCGGGATGCGGGTGCTGGATCTATGTGCTGCCCCCGGCGGTAAGAGCAGCCAGCTCGCCGCCGCTCTGCAGGGGCAGGGCCTGCTGGTGAGCAACGAATATGTCGCGGCCCGTGCAGAGATTTTGAAGAGCAACCTCGAGCGGATGGGCGTGTCCAACGCCGTCGTGCTAAACGAGACGCCCGCCCGCATCGCAGCGGCCCTGCCGGAGTTCTTCGACCGCGTTCTGGTGGATGCGCCCTGCTCCGGTGAGGGGATGTTCCGCAAAGAGCCTGCCGCGCTGGCCCAGCACTGCGAAGCGCTGGTGAAGCAGTGCGCAGAGCTGGGCGCGGACATCCTCGACAGCGCCGCTGCGGCCCTCGCGCCGGGCGGCGAACTGGTCTACTCCACCTGTACCTTCGCGCCGGAAGAGGACGAGGGACAGGTGGCTGCATTCCTGCAGCGCCACCCGGAGTTCACGCTGGCCGATGTGCTGGGCAATGTGGACTATCCTTTCGGCAGTGAGGGTGAGGCCAACCGCACCGGAGGTCTGCCGCTGGATGTGAGCAAGGTGCGCCGCATCTGGCCCTGTCAGGGCGGTGAGGGCCACTTCATGGCCCGGCTCGTCAAAGCCGGTACGCCCCGGACTCTGCCGGCTCCCGGCGAGTACACCCCCGAAGAGCAGCTCTGGCTGGCCGCTGCCGCCGAAGCAGGCCAAAAGGCCAAGGGCAGCAAACCACAGAAGGCTGCAAAGCCTGCGGATGCCCGCAGCGCCCGGCGGGAGAACAGCCGGGCTTGCCGAGAGGCTGTGCAGGGCCGCAGTTCCCGCAGCCGGGACGCTGGGGCAGGGGATGCATCGCCCGCCCAGAGCCTCGCTGCATGGCGGGAATTTGCGGAGGAATATTTCCCGGAGCTGGCAAAGCGCCCTGCCGTGGTGCATGGCGGCGGCGTTCTGCTGCCGGCGGCTTTCCCGCAGACGAATCTTCACGTTTTGCGTGCAGGCGTCTTCGTGGGCAGTGTGCAAAAGGGGCGCTTCGTGCCGGAACATCATCTGTTCACGGCTTTCGGCGCGCTCTGCCAGAACCGTGAGGAACTGACCCTCGCCGACTCCCGAACCGTGGAATATCTCTCTGGCCGGGAGATAGAAGCTCACACCGCTGCCGATGGATGGTGCTGTGTGACGGTAGACGGCTGGCCGCTGGGAGGCGGCAAAGTGTCCGGCGGCAGGGTCAAAAACCATTATCCCAAGGCACTTCGTCTGCTGTAAAACGTAGTTTTTGGCAGAATAAACCGGAAAACCATCGGTACAAGGCTTGAACGCCGGTGACTGTTGTGATAAAATAATAGAGTTAGATTTTGTGTGCTGCCACAATGCGGGCGACCACAGCCCGTCTGCCCGCAGGCGGAGATCACTGATAAAATACAGGAGGCTCTTTCCCATGTCTGGACATAGCAAATGGAACAATATCAAGCGCAAGAAGGAGAAGACTGACGGCGCAAAGGCAAAGGTCTTTACCAAGATCGGCCGCGAGATCAGCGTTGCGGTCCGTACCGGCGGCCCCAATCCCGCTTCCAACAGCAAGCTGGCTGACCTGATCGCCAAGGCAAAGCGTATGAGCGTGCCGAACGATAACATCCAGCGTATCATCAAGAAGGCCGAGGGCGGCGATAAGACCGAGTATGAGGCAATCACCTACGAGGGTTACGGCCCCGGCGGCGTTGCGGTCATGGTCGAGACTCTGACCGACAACCGCAACCGTACCGCTGCTGACCTGCGCCACTACTTCGATAAGAACGGCGGCAACCTGGGCGCTATGGGCTGCGTGGGCTTCCTGTTCAGCCAGAAGGGCGTCATCGACATTTCTCTGGAAGACAAGGATGCCGACGAGGCCATGATGGACGCCCTGGATGCCGGTGCTGAGGACTTCGATGCAGGCGAAGATGCCGCTGAGATCACCACCGACCCCGAGAACTACTCCGCTGTCGTCAAGGCAATGGAGGAGAAGGGCTACGAGATCCTCTCCGACGATCTGGCCATGGTCCCCATGACCACCACCCGTCTGACCGACCCTGATCAGCTTAAGCTGATGGGCAAGCTGCTGGATGCTCTCGAGGATAACGATGACGTCCAGAATGTCTGGCACTCTCTCGAGAACGAAGAGGACCTGCCGGAATAATGCTCTACAAGTCTGAATAAGGACGTAACAAAGCCGCTTTTTGTGCTGTGAGGCACAGAAAGCGGCTTTGTTGTTTGATAGTGGCTTCTAATATTGGGAGTGTCTGTAAAAGATAAAAACGCTTTTTGCTGCTTATTTATAATTCTGGATCTATTGCAAGCTTAGACGGTGGCTGTTAGACAAAGGCTGTTCAAAAAATCATTTATAACAATTCAACTTTGTAGAACAAAAATAGAACAAGGCAAAGAGGGTGACAAATCGGCGGCTATAGAAAGGATATATGCTTAAGAGGAAAACTATTGAAGTAATGGTAAAATTATGATAAAATTGGTCGAGGAATAAATCATAATATGAAAATAGGCAGTGGTTGTGGCTCTGAAAGAAAAAAGCTCAGAAAAACGATAAAAACAGAATGAAATCTCAAAGTAAAAGGGTTTGACTTTTGCAGAGTGCGTGCAGGAGTCTATTGAAGTTGTGCGAAACTGAAAGATGAAAAAAGAAATCGCGATTTCAAAAGTGTTGAAGGAATGACACATTGAATCTGAAATGCCTCTGGTCAAAATACCGGAGAAAAGGTATTTCAGATGTGTCCATAAAAGCTCTGGTGGTCGTCATGCTCGAAAAGCTCCGTTTATGCGGTAGTCGAGCGATTTTAGCGGGCAGAGATGAGCGGTGAGGCAGAGCAAAAACATCGGATCGTAAGTGAGGTATGCGGAATGTCAGCAAGTGTGGTTGGAATTGAGAAGCCGGTCGTCATCGACCGAAAGCAGAATCTGCGGGAACATCGGTTATATTGGGTCGGACGCCGGACGCAGGATGTGGTCTTATCGGCACTGGCGCTGGTGGTGTTGTCGCCGGTGATGCTGGCAACAGCTATCGCTATCGTGGTAGATGACCCTTCTGCCGGGCCTGTTTTTTCGCAGGAACGCATTGGACGAGATGGCAAACCGTTCAGGTTCTACAAGTTTCGTTCCATGTGTCCGAATGCGGAAGCAAAACTGGACGACCTTCTGGGCCAGAATGAAATGGACGGCCCGGTGTTCAAGATCAAGGACGACCCGCGAATTACCCGTGTGGGCAAGTTTATCCGCAAGACGAGTCTGGATGAGCTTCCGCAGCTGTGGAACATTCTGAAGGGTGATATGAGCATCGTTGGCCCGCGGCCGGCACTTCCCCGCGAGGTGGAGCAGTATGGGGATTATGAGAAGCAGCGTTTGTATGTGACGCCGGGCCTGAGCTGCTATTGGCAGATCGCGCCGCACCGCAATGACCTCTCTTTTGAAGAGTGGATGGATCTGGATGTGAAGTATGTCAAGGAGCGCAGCTTCTGGGTGGATTGGAAGATCATTTTCAAGACATTCAAGGTGTGCCTGCTGGGGCATGGAGAATAAAAAGACAGGCCTGCGTATGGATTGTGGCTGCAATCTGTATACAGGCTTGTTGTCGTACGGCTCATTATGAGATTTACATACATTGTTGATGAAAAGGTTTCAGGAAGATATGGGATTATGAAAAAAGACTATAAAGTTGCAGTCGCCGGTACCGGGGCTAGAGATATAATACGCGGCTGTCATAATAGGGACAAGAGTACGGCAGAGAGTGAAAGGCTCCGCGACCCGAAGTTCATATTTTCTTACCCGAAAAATGAACGACTGATCTTTTTGGGCGGCAGAAATGCTGCACAGGAAGAAATCTCAACCATGAGGGTGGGGTGACAGCCAGCGGACAGGCGTGAGCCTATCCGCTATTTGTGCTGTCTGGAAATATATTGGTTTGATGTGAAAATAGATGAGAAAAACGTTTTAACGAATAGATTTTAAAAGCGTAGGAGGAGAAAAAGGTGGAAAATTATAAGATTGCTGTTGCGGGTACAGGGGCTAGAGATATAATACGCGGCTGTCATAATAGGGACAAGGGTACGGCAGAGAATGAAAGGCTCCGCAACCCGAAGTTCATATTTTCTTACCCGAAGAATGAACGAATGATCTTTCTGAGCGGCAGAAATGCCGCACAGGAAGAAATCTCGACCATGAGGGTGGGGTGACAGCCAGCGGACAGGCAAGCGAGCCTATCCGCTCTTTGTGTTGGCCGAGATATTGATGAAGAAATTGAGTGGGATTGTGGGAAAGATTTATGAGTAAAAAACTTGCGATTGCAATGTTCGGACAGAAGCGATTATCGAGAGAAGGTGGAGTAGAGATCGTTGTCAAAGAGCTCTGCACTCGAATGGCACAGAATGGTTGTGACGTGACCTGCTACAACAGAGCAGGTCATCACGTGAGCGGTGCAGAATATGACGATGCTGGTAAAACGGAGTACGAGGGAATCCGTCAGAAGTCTGTTCCGACCATTGAACGGCGCGGACTTGCTGCAGTCAGCTCCTCCGCATTTGCGGCACTTTATAGTGCATTTGGAAAATACGATGTGGTGCACATCCATGCCGAAGGACCGGCGTTCTTTGCATGGCTGCCGAAGATGTTTGGGAAAAGAGTTGTTGTTACCGTCCATGGGGAGTGTGAAATAATATGGACAACCAGAGAAAAGCCTGATTTCATGCGGGTTTACGCGGCTTGACCTTTTCACCTCAACCTGTTTCTGCCTGTCATGGTGCGTTGCGGCCAGCGTGATTTCAGGTGCTAATGGCTTCTGGTTGCGCTCTATACTTAACCCACCCACAGCGAAAGCTGATAGAGCAGAAAACAGAATAAGGAGGTACGAAGGCGAGCCTGCGTATAGATTGCTGTTGCAATCTGTATACAGGCTTGTTGTCGTGCAATGAAGAACAACATACCGGGGGAGAATTTGAATGAAAACAAAAAGTATAACAGAGAAAAATATAAAGGTTTGCCTTGTGGGTTCATCCGGCGGTCATTTAACCCATCTTTATATGTTGAAGCCGTTTTGGAAAGACAAAAATCGCTTTTGGGTGACTTTCGATAAAGAAGATGCGAGAAGCCTTTTGGAAGGGGAAAAGGTCTATCCTTGCTATTTCCCGACAAACCGCAGTATTAAAGCACTTATTAGGAATACCAAAATTGCATGGGATGTGCTTCACAAGGAAAAGCCGGATCTGATTATTTCCTGCGGTGCAGCAGTTGCAGTTCCTTTTTTCTATATCGGAAAGATGATGGGTGCAAAGCTGGTCTATATCGAGGTCTTTGATCGAATTGACAAGCCGACGATGACAGGAAAAATGGTTTACCCCATTGTGGACAAGTTTGTTGTGCAGTGGGAAGAACAGAAACAGGTTTATCCGAAAGCGGTTAACCTCGGCAGCATATTCTAAGTAGGGGACGAAGAAATGATTTTTGTGACGGTGGGAACACATGAACAGCCTTTTAATCGGCTGATTCAAAAGATAGATGAATTAAAAAAAGATGGCACAATTCAGGACGATGTGATTATCCAGACCGGTTTCAGTACATACGAGCCGAAATATTGCCAGTGGAGCAAATTGATTCCGTATCAGCAGATGGTAAAGAACGTAGCCGATGCCCGTATTGTGATTACTCACGGCGGCCCGGCCAGTTTCATTATGCCGTTGCAGATTGGTAAGACTCCCATCGTTGTGCCGCGTCAGCATCAATTCAATGAGCATGTGAACGATCATCAAGTTGAGTTTGCGAGGAATGTGGCACAGAGAATGGGAACGATTATTCCGGTGGAAGACATCAATACTCTGGGAGATATTATCACGAACTATGACCAGATCGTTGCAGGTATGGGGCATGGCATGAGCAGCAATAATGCGAAATTTAATGAAGAACTTGAGAAACTGGTAAGATCTCTGGGAATTTAAACTATTATAAGGATAGCAAGTGTGGTGCTGAGGAAAAATGGAGAAAAAGAAGGTAATAATCGTAAGTACAGTTGGTCTCATTTACGACGGAATAACAAGCGTTATTCTGTCGTATCTGCAAGCTATGAATCTTAGCAAACTGGATATTTATGTTGTATCTACAATGAAATGTGAACAATCCATAAAGAAAAGCATACTGGATTTAGGATGTCATATTGTTGAACTTCCTTCACGGAAAACCGAGACACTGAAGTACGCAGTACAGCTAACGAAGTTTATTCGCTTGCATAAGATTGAGGTTATTCATGCGCATGGTAATAGTGCAACTTTAACAGTGGAAATGCTTGCTGGGTTGTTAGGTGGCTGTAAAAAAAGAATAGCCCATTCACATAATACACAATGTGAACAGGTGCGAGCAGATAAGATGCTTCGGCCTCTTTTTTATCGATTGTATACGGATGCATTTGCTTGCGGAAAAGCTGCTGGTGAGTGGATGTTCGGAAAACGAAACTTTACGGTACTAAATAATGGAAGGGATTTGGAAAAGTTCTCTTTTAATGAGCATTTACGAGATAGTATGCGAGAAAAATATGATGTGATAGAGGAACTCACATTTGGACATGTAGGCGGATTCAACCCACAAAAAAACCATGAGTTTGTTCTGAAGATTTTTAGAGAGATTATAAAAATCGAAGCAAATGCTAAATGCTTTTTTATTGGGGCGGGTCCGCTAAAAGAATATATAGAAAACAAAGCATCAGATGTGAAATCTAATATCATCTTTGTTGGAACAACCGATGATGTACCAGCGTATCTTGACATGTTTGATGGAATGATTTTACCATCGGTATTTGAAGGCTTGCCACTAGTTGCTGTAGAATGGCAAATCAACGGGCTTCCCTGTATTTTATCAGATACGATCACATCACAATGTGCTGTGATGGATACAGTTAGATTTATGTCATTGAATGATGATCCGAAAGAATGGGCGAAAGAGATTATTAGGTTGGCAAGGAAAAACGTAGAGAAACGATCAGAAGCGAGCCTTGAGGGAAAAGAAAAAATTAGAAAATCAGGATATGATATCTTAGAAAATGCAAAATTCCTAGAAAAGGCATACCTTTCTTGACAGCAGAGAGTGAAGGAACTATTAAGAAATGAAACTACTTAAAAAGATGCATTTAGGATTGATTTCGATTTTATATTGGACTTTATTTAAAATTCTGTACCGCAGCAGAGTAAATATGCACGTCATTAATTCCATTCGGGGAAGTTTACATCTAGAAATGTTAAAAGATAGTTCACTATCGATAGGCGATTTTTTAATGTCTAGGGGCCCTCTGTATATAAAATGCATGGAAGGTGCGCAGTTAGATATAGGAGATAATGTATTCTTTAATCATAATTGTTCAATTACAACCGCAAAAAGGATTAGCATTGGTAGCAATTGTATGATTGCAAACAATGTGGTTATAGTAGATCATAATCATGTTGTTAAAATGGAAGGGTCAACAAGTGAATTGGCTTGTGAAGAAATAACGATTGGTGACTCTGTTTGGATTGGTGCAAATGTGACCATAACAATGGGCGTTCATATCGGCAATGGTGCAGTTATCGGTGCTAATTCAGTTGTAGTACATGATGTTGAAGCACATGCTGTTTATGCAGGAGTACCAGCTAAAAAAATAAAAAGTCTACATGAGGAGCAGTGAAGATGGAATTAGTAAGTATTGTTGTTCCAGTATATAATGTGGAACACTACCTACAAGAATGTATATTATCTTTATTAGGACAAACATATAAAAATATTGAAGTAATATTAGTGGATGATGGCTCAACTGATTCTAGTGGGAACATTTGTGATTTGTTCGCTGGAAAAGACAATCGCATTAAAGTAATCCATAAAAAAAATGCAGGGCTAGGATATGCAAGAAATAGTGGATTGGAAATTGCGAAGGGCGAGTATATTACATTTATCGATTCTGATGATATAGCTGAAAAGAATCTGGTAGAACTACTGATGAATGCAGTACATGAAGCTGCAGCAGATACATGTATTGGAGGATTTAAGAGGATTTCCGAAAACGGAAAAATCCTGTTTCAGGAACGATATCAGCCAGAAATATATGAGAAAGATGATGTATATCAAAAATTATTTGCAAGAATGCTAGGTAGTGCAGCAGATAAACATGATGCGATAAGAATGTCAGTCTGGAACGTATTATATTCGATGAAAATTATTCGTGAAAACAATATTAGATTTCCATCGGAAAGGGTGTTGATATCAGAGGATATTATTTGGGACTCAGAGTATTATAGATACTCAAAACATGCAGCAATAATTGATTCGACAGCATATAATTATCGTGTGACGCCGGGATCTTTAACCCAAAAATATAAACCCAATAAATTTGAAATGATTTGCAAATTATATAATGTGTTGGAAGAAAAGGTCAAGGATAATTCAGATATGAAAACAAGACTGCAACGCCAATTCTTTGTAAATCTGAGAGACTGCATTCATCAAGAAAATAGAAAAATATCGCATAATGATAAAAAAACGTATAAAACTAAAATAAAAGCTATTTTAGATGATGTGGTTGTTGAAAAAGTAGCCTATGAGTATCCGATAAAGAAAATTCAGTTGAAGCAGGGACTTTTTATTTGGCTGGTTAAATATAAGATGCTAGCCGTGATATTAATGTTAAATGACTTGAAAATCATCTAGTCTTCTAACACATTTGAAGGGAAAAGTAGAAGGATGAATGTAAAAGACAAGGTTAAAGAGATTGTTTTGGGCTATAGAGCGTCGAGTGATAGTTACATAAAACATTTAAGAAAAATAGGAGTAGAAATTGGAGACGATGTGGTTCTATTTAGACCATACAATACAACGATAGACATGCAAAATCCGCACTTACTAACTATCGGAAATCATGTGATGATTACGGGACCCGTAACAATTTTAACACATGATTATGGTTGGTCGGTTATTAAGCGAAGATACGGTGAAATTTTAGGTAATCAGAAAAGAGTCTCCATAGGGGACAATGTATTTTTAGGATGGGGCTGTACTATTTTAGCGGGAACAACGATTGGAGCGAATACTATTATTGGTGCAAACAGTGTATGCTCTGGAAAAATCGATGGAAATTCTGTCTATGCCGGAAATCCAGCAAAAAAAATTATGACTTTGGAGGAGTATTATTTAAAAAGAAAAGCGAAACAAAAGCAAGAGGCATGTGCATTTGTTAAAGATTATTATGACCGTTTCCATGAATTTCCGAGTGAAGACTTGCTATCTGAATATTTCTTTTTGTTTACAAAGAAAGATGATATCAGATTAATTAACAAATATAAGTCTAAACTTATACTAATGGAAAATTATGACGAAAGTGTTGAAATGCTTTCAGAAAAGCCGGAATTTGATGGGTGGAAAGACTTTATTGAGTACTGTAAACAAGATTTAAAAGAAAGAGAATAACAGGTATAGCACATGAAAATTGAAATTTTATCCATGCAGGATGTATTTAATTTTGGATCGCTTTTACAGGCGTATGGACTGAAAAAAACTATTGAGGAATTGGTGCCTGATGCGACCGTTTGCTATCTTCCAATCAAGCCAAATTCAGAAGATAATGCTGTTGCAGATAAAGCAGTTGCTCACTTTGAGAAAGATGAAAAGAAATTTGATAAGTATTTTCTTCATAGATTTATAAATAAATACGCCAATAAAAAGCAAAATGGTAAATTTATTGAGTTTCAAAAAAATAATTTTACAACGTCTCCAGAAGCTGAAATCTTTGATTTATGCATAATCGGAAGCGATGAGGTCTTTAATTGTAGCAATGCCGATAGCTGGGGATTTACGACGCAGCTTTTTGGAAATGTAGAAAACGCAAAAAAGGTGATAACATACGCAGCTAGCTGCGGTTTTGCTACGGTAGACTTGCTAAATGCAGAGATGAAATCGAAAATAGCGAAAGCGTTTACAAAAGTGTCGGCTTTTTCAGTAAGAGATTTCGGTACACAAAAATTTGTAAGTGCGATGACTGACAAGCCGATAGAATTTCACTTGGATCCGGTTTTGATAACAAATTTTGATGTTGAAATAGAAAATGCAGGAAAACATTTACAGGTTCCAGAAAACCTTTGTATCGTATATTCATACCATAATAGGATATGTGATGAAATGGAAATTAAACAAATCAAACAATTTGCCAAAAATCACGGAATGAAGTTGGTTACTATCGGAGCCTCACAAAAGTGGATATCAAATATGTTGGTTTTGAATCCTTTTGAAGTTTTATACGTCTTTTCAAAGGCTGGGTTTGTTATAACTGACACATTTCATGGGACGATTTTTGCTTCAAAATATAATGGAAAATTCGCAACACTACTTAGGGAAAGCAATAACAATAAGCTTTCAGATTTAGTTGATAGATTGCACATTAGAGACCATGTGATTCCCAATTTTTCATGTTTAGAGAAGGCCTATATAATGCCGGATACAAAAGATCGAGTAAATGATATCGTGGCTTGTGAAAGAACGAGGACAAGAGATTATTTGATGAAAAATTTTGCACGATAAATATAATGATAACAATATAGACGAACAAGAAAATGGAACATGTCATAATCGTGAATAGTACGGCTGGAGAGAGGAAAGGAGCAGATGATGAATATCAACTTGAAAATCAAGACTAATTCAATTCAGAGTTTTCTTGTTTTGTTCTCATGTTGTGGAATTGAATACATTAATAGTTTTATGCCATTCATATCAAAGGGGTTATTTGTATTACGAATAGCTTTGATAGGAATATTTCTGCTGTCTGATATGCAAAATATGAAAAGAACATCCCATGTAATGTGGATTGTTAATCTGTTTTGCGGTTATATAATATTAGTTTCACTTCTTAACCGAGTAGATATTCTATATGTGTTTAGGTCTTTGTCAGTGCCGTATTTAATGGCGTACTATATTGACTTGCAAGCCAAGAAAAGTAGATTATATAACACGATAAAAATATGGGAAAATTATCTTCTTGTCCTTGTGATACTTGATCTTATTACAATGATACTTTTTCCAAACGGATTATATAACACGGATATTTATTCTTTGAATTGGTTTCTCGGATATAAAACAGCACGATTTCCGTTTGTTATATTGACGTGTATTCTAGCGGAAATTATAGCGCGCAAAGAAAACAAATTCTTCAAAGCAAATGCTGCTTACTTAGTATCATTTATAACTGTCTTGAAATCAAGCGCAACTGCAGCATTGCTTTCTTTTGGCTTTATGGCTGCCATTTTAATTATAAGTAGACAACAGAACAGAGAACATAAATGGAAACAGAAAATACTAAGCTCCGTCCTTGATTATAGATTGATTATCCCGGCCTACGGATTTGTAACCTTTATGACAATTGTGGCAAATGCATCGCCTATAATGGTGAACTTTATTGAATCGATAGGAAAAGACCCAACATTAACAACAAGAACATATATCTGGGCGAATGCGGTTAAGCTTATAAAAAACAGCATTTTCTTTGGATATGGATATTTGACACCAGATCAATATAGACAACTTTTAGGAAGTGTTTTTTTCTCATCGCCCCATAATATGGTTTTAAGTCTCCTTATGATTGGTGGAGTAGTTTGTTTGCTTTTATATTTGATTTTAGTTGTAGAAACGTGGAAAAAAAGTAAATTCAGCCAAGTTGGATTTATTTGTACAATTGGAATGCTTGCAATGTTGTTTGTTGGAATTACATCGTCCACAATGCTTTTTACCTTATCTGGGTTTGCTGTTTTTGTATTGTCGTCTGATATGAATTTAATCAGCAATGATTTTAGGTAAAAATTGTAAGGAGGATGAAAGGTGGAAAAAATTAAATTTTCAATTATTGTACCTGTATATAATGCTAGTACATATTTAGCAGATGCAATTGAGTCGGTTATATGCCAAAGCTATAAAGAGTGGGAACTTCTTTTGATTGATGATGGTTCAACAGATGATAGTAAGAGTATCTGCGAACAGTATCAAAAGAGAGATAATCGAATTAAATTGATTTCTAAGAAGAATGAAGGCGTTTCTGCAACAAGAAATATTGGACTAGAAAGAGCATGTGGAAAGTATGTGGTATTCTTAGATGCAGATGATTGGATGTCTAATGAATATCTTGAGTTTTCAGATAAAGTCCTCAAGGAAACGGATGCGGATTTGTTAGTCTTGAACTATAATGAAGCTAAAGGAAGCTGTATAAAAAGTGGAATTCCTATAAGTGAGACATTATGTACAGGAGTGCATGAAAATAGAAATGAACTAATTACATTTACGCTAGAATTGGCAAGTGGAGATAGTAAGAAATGGTATGGTCTGATGAGACCTGTTTGGGCGAAAGTATTCAAAAAAAGTCTGATTGAAAAATCCAATCTTAAATTCGATCCGAAGCTTAAATATGGAGAAGATACTGCATTTCTTTTAGCATATCTTATATTAGTAAAAAAAATTGCATATAGAAATGAGTGCGTGTATTATTATAGAAATAATGCTTTCTCTGTTATGAATAATAAAAAATGGGAGGGAAGTACACATGGGGAGCATTATTTCTCGGTAGTTGAAAATATAGTTGGAACTTTTGTGACGGATGAAGCATTAGCAAAGTTTTGGTTTAATATTTCTGAGAACGATTGGAGGGTGTTGAGCAGGGAGAAAGTGCCATACAAAGAAAAAATAGATGAGATGACAAGACTTTTCTCCTCGGACTTATACATACGTTTTACAAGAAGGAATCTTGCAAAGAAATTCAATAAAAAACAACAAATAGAAGCATTTATTGTACGAAACCATTTTTGTGGTGCGCTGCTTCTGATGTATCAGTTGCTAGAAAAGAAACGAAAGGGAAAGAGCGTTTATGTACATTTTTTCTCTGAACAAAATTATGGAGATGATGTATTTGTTCATATATTGACAAGTCGTTATCCTAATAATAGCTTCATTATTAGTGGCACAAATGATAATTTGTCTGCGTTTGAAAAGCAAAACAATATTTTAGTGTGCAAAGAAAACAGATTAATATCGAAGGTCAATAAGGCTGTAAAAAAGATTTTGAAAATTGATCCTTTGTATTATCTTCGGGCATATAATTGCGCTGTTTGCCTGACTATTGGAGGGTCAATATTTATTGAACCTGAAAAAAAATACTTAAACACATATTTTAGAGACAAGAAATGCAAATTCTATCCGAAGAAGAAAAATATGATTTTGGGGGCGAATTTTGGTCCGTATTCGGATTCTGAATTTTCTGATTTTTTTAGAAAAGAATTTCAAAGATATGATTTAGTTACTTTTAGAGATTGGGATTCTTATACGCTGTTTAAAAGTGTGCCATGTGTTAAATATGCACCAGACATCCTTTTCGGGTTAGAATCAATTTATAAGGGTAATCGAAGCTACAATGACACATTTCAACAGGATTATGTTGTGATTTCAGTTATTAACACGGCCAAGAACAAACAATGCTATATTAATAAGATTGTTGAAATAGTGAGCTATTATGAGTTACATGGATTTCAGTGTGTGCTTCTTTCGTTGTGTCATAAACAGGGAGATTACGATTTGTGCGCCGAAATCCTGAATAAAGCGTGTGCGGACATAAAAATTGTGGACTATGACGGTGATGCTCAGAAGATCATGAGTTGTATAAAAAATGCTAAGTATGTTATTGCGTCGAGGTTTCATGCAATAATTACAAGCTTTGTTTTTGATGTTCCATGTTTCCCAGTTGCTTATAGCAATAAAACAAGCAATATGTTAAAGGATATTAGATTTGAAGGACATTACTGCAACATTGATGATTTGACTACTATGTCCATGGAATATATCGATTATAACAGAATACGGATGTATAAAATTAATGTTAAAAAATATAAAAGACAATCAGAAAAACACTTTGAACAACTTGATGAATATTTGTACTGATATGGAATGGAGGTGATATGAAATGAACAATAAAAAAAGTGCAGTACAACTCTCACTAATGATATTTTTGACATTGTTGTCTCAAGTGATTGCACTTTACAAATCTCGTTTTACCGCAGTGACTTTTGGAGCAACTAATTATATGGATGCATATAATTATGCATTAAATGTTGCAACATTTGTTTTTGCATTTATTACGACGGGTGTGACAACTGTAATTATTCCAGCCTATGTCAATAAAACAGATAAAAAAGCTGTAAACTCATTTATAACAATTATATATTCGATAACGTTAATAGTAGTTTGGGCTGTAATTATATTTAGAAAACCTCTTTTAGAAGTATTAACTAATAGAGGGCAGAATTTTATAGATATAGTCGGAGATTTTTTGATTGTAGCCTTTATTATACAGGGACTCTTAGCTTTTCAGGCAGTGACTGCAGGCTTTTATCAGTGTAATGACCACTATAATGTGCCCAAATTTATTACCTTGATGGCGAATCTCATAGTTGCAATTGTACTTATTACAGGTGCTATCAAAAATATATACGCGTATCTTGCTTTGTTGGTGTTTGGTTCTATTTTGAACTTTACAGTTGATGTTTTGGCAGCAGTTAAATACGGATTTAGGTATACCCCTGCATTTGATCTAAAGAACAATGAACTTAAGAAGATGTTGATTGTTTTCTTACCAACACTTTTTAGTTCCGGTGTATATAAAATTCATACAATGGTTGATACGACTATTGCTGCAAATTTGTTAGAAGGACAAATTACAATACTAAGTTATTCTACGCAAATAATCACAATGGTTAATAATGTGATCGTTGGAAATCTTACAGTATATGCGTATCCTAAAATTGTATCCAGATTACATGAAAAGGGGTCAAAGCAGAATTTTTGGGATTACAGTATTTTGTTTCATGCGGTTATTGTTTTACTTATATGTGGATTCATTAATGTTGGCTACGAAGGTGTGGGGTTGATTTTTCAGGGAGGAAAATTTACAAAGGACAATACGTGGCTTCTGTATGTTTGTACCTGTGTTTATATTTTTGGACAACAATTCAATATTATTAGAGACTTGATTTATCGCTATTTTTATGCACAAGGTAATACAAAGGAGACATTTAAAAATAGCGTTTTGGTGAGTGTTCTTAATATTGTGCTAAGTGTTATACTTGTTAAATTTGTTGGATTGTTGGGAATAATTCTCGGAACAGTAATGTCCAGTTTTATTTCTTTAATTATGATTATTCTTCGCTTTAGAAGAGAGTATGGACTTGGTGTGAAATTTTCTGGAATTTTGCTTGAGTGTAGCAAGAACTTAGTTGCAGCTATTGTTACGGTTGTTGTTGTACAGCTCCTTAAGGGATATACTAATTTCTCTAATATATTGTCGTTGTTGATATTTGGACTATTGACTGTAGTGATTTATTGTATTCTTCTCCTTTTACTGAAAACACGTGTCAGACACATTAGGTTCTGATTCTATAAATGGTGGAATAATGAAAATGTGTTGCTATATCATAAGAAACATGGAAATATTAACTGTTAACTGATGATATTAAGCCGTTCAATATAAGGAGAATTAACAAATATGGACAATAAATTTGTGTGCGTTGAAAATCAATGTGTGGGGTGTATGTCCTGCGTTGAAGTTTGCCCTAAGCAGGCGGTAAAAATTGTAGACACCCTTGAATCGTATAATGCGGTTATTGACGTCAAGAAATGTGTTAACTGTAATGCCTGTCATGCAGTATGCCAAAATATAAATCCACCAACACTTATTGAGCCTATTGAATGTACTCAGGGATGGGCAAAAGATATACAATCTAGAGAGAAAAGCTCGTCAGGTGGGTTTGCTTTCGAGATTGCTAAGCAGTTTATAAAACAGGACGGTTTAGTATACAGTTGCGCTTTCTTTAATGGAGAGTTCAAATTTAAGGTGGCACGAACGGTGGAGGATCTTGAAGAATTCAGAGGATCAAAATATGTAAAAAGTAATCAGATAGGGATTTTTAAAGAAATTAAGAATGCGCTTGAACAAGGTAAAATAGTTCTATTTATAGGGTTGCCATGTCAAGTGGCGGGTTTAAAGAAACTGTTGAAGGGAAAATTTGAAAATAGGCTTTATACAGTTGATTTAATATGTCATGGAACACCATCACCTAAGCTGCTGGAAAAGTTTTTAGAACAGTATAGAATTAATATGGGGGAAATATCTAATATTTCATTTAGAAGAAATAATGAATTTAATATTTATGGAGATTTGAATAAAATTGTACCGAATGGAATAATGGATTTTTATACACTTTCTTTCTTGAAAGGCTTGACATATACAAGTAATTGCTATAGCTGTAGGTTTGCTCAAATAAAAAGAGTATCTGATATTACTTTGGGTGATGCTTGGGGAAGTTGCCTGCCAGATGATCAGCAACGCAAAGGCATTTCAATGGCTTTATGTCAAACAAATAAGGGAAAGAAACTATTGCATTCGGCAGATTTAGTGCTTTATCCGTTTGATATTAGTACCGCAATTGAATCAAATCATCAATTAGATTATCCATCGAAAGCTCCAAAAGCTAGAAGACGCTTCTTCAATCGATTGAAAAACGGAGGTAGCTTTAACTTTCAGGTTTTATATGTATATCCGAAAGTTTGTATAAGACAATACACAAAAATTCTGTTAAGCAAACTTGGAATGAGCTTTGAAAAAAAATAGACTTAAAAAGTCGTGATATGAACTATATTAATGATTAGAGAAGATGTGGGAAATTCAAAAATGAAAAAGCAGTGTGTGATTATAACGGCATATAAAAATCCTGAAATACTAAGAGAACTGTTAGATGTTTTGAATTAGCAGATAAAGTGATTTACACTGGCCCTATTGATGCCTACTTTGATTACAAACTGGGTACGTTGGAATATCGTTCTGTCCGTTTTGAAAACGAACTTCTGGATAAATCTAATTTTCAGGGTAATGCAGCGGTTAACTACACTGACCGTGAGACACCGTGGACACGCATTATCGAGCATAAGTGGTTTGAGTTCGGCAAGGATGAAAATGGAAACGATATTCCAAAGACCATTATCAGCAAGGAGTACAGTAGCGAATGGAGGCCGGGCGATGAACCTTATTACCCTGTGAATGACACAAAAAATAGCTTGCTGTATTCTGAGTATAAGAAGTTGGCAGATGCAGAAAATAAGGTCGTTTTTGGTGGTCGCTTGGGCGAATACAAATATTACGATATGGATCAAGTCATCGCAGCAGTATTGGAACGTTGTGAAAGGGAGTTGAAATAAATGAACACAACATTACTTATCATGGCAGCCGGTATTGGCAGCCGCTTCGGAACAGGAATTAAACAGTTGGAGCCAGTAGATGATTCTAATCACATTATTATGGATTACTCAATCCATGATGCGATTGAGGCTGGTTTCAATCATGTGGTATTTATTATCCGTAAAGATATTGAGCAGGAGTTCAAGGAAATCATTGGTGATCGTATTGCTTCTATCTGTTCTGAGCATGATGTAAGCGTGGACTATGCTTTCCAAAATATCAATGATATTCCTGGGTCTTTACCAGAGAATCGCACAAAGCCGTGGGGAACGGGGCAAGCTGTGCTTGCGGCGAAGAAGATTATCAAGACGCCGTTCATTGTGATCAACGCAGATGATTACTATGGCAAGGAAGGCTTCAAGGCTGTCCATGAGTATCTGGTAAATGGCGGTAAGTCCTGCATGGCGGGCTTTGTGTTGAAGAACACACTGTCAGACAACGGTGGTGTGACTCGTGGTATCTGCAAGATGGATGAGGATAACAACTTGACTGAAGTTGTGGAGACCAAGAACATCGTAAAGACTGCAACTGGGGCAGAAGCTGACGGTGTGGCTGTCAATGTAAATTCTCTTGTTTCCATGAATATGTGGGGCTTAACTCCTGATTTTCTGGATGTGCTGGAGGACGGCTTCAAAGAGTTCTTCAAGGAAGAAGTACCGGGCAATCCGCTAAAAGCAGAGTATTTGATTCCAATTTTCATAGGTGAGCAGTTGAAGAAAGGCAATATGTCTGTAAAGGTTCTGAAAACCAACGACACATGGTACGGAATGACTTACCACGAAGATGTCGCGGCCGTAAAGGACAGCTTCAAGAAAATGCTAGAAAAAGGTATCTACAAGGCGGACTTGTTTAGCGATTTGTAAATATACCTAACTTCCCCAAGACATTTTGATATATATTGATTTTAAGACACAAAGCGTGGAAACAAACAATCCGCTTTGGCAGAAGTATTATTGTTATTGCGTCCGGAATCTAACAGTGATATACTTAAACTATACTCTAAAATAGAAAAGAGGTTCGTATCTTATGCCCAGAACAAAAGGCAGCAAGAATAAGTCAAAAACTGTGACCACGGATTATGCAACACAAATTGCAGAAAAGCAGTCCGCAAAGGAAGCGCTCACAGCGGAAATCGCATCCATCACCGCAAACATTGACACTTTGAAAGCTGACCTAAAAGAGAAGAAAGCATCGCTGAAAGCTATCGACAAGGAAATTGTCAAGCTGGAAGCGAAGAAGGCAAAGGCAGACGCCAAAGCTGCAGAAGAAGCCAAAAAGACAGAAGCAGAATCCGTTCTGAAAAAGCTGCTTGCCGAAGGCATGAGTGCCGATGAAATCCTCGCAAAACTGAAATAATAGCAATGCCCACGATAAGCAGACATAACGTCTGTATATCGTGGGCAATCTTTATGAGGGATTTTTAAACTACCTGTGGTGCATCAAACCTAAAATACGTCGGAAGTTTAAGATGTTTGATAAACGCATGGTGCTGGGCGTGATAGTGCCGTAGGTCGTATCCCAAACGATGCAACTCAAGAAGTTTCACCAAAACGAGATGGAGATGGATTCCCTTAGTAGCGGCAATTTGCGCCGCGTCCAACCCGCGCTTCGTCATTTGATAGACTTCATCACTGTCCAGCATCAGGTGGGATG
>OGFW01001303.1_pt1 | contig 20116 bp, 17 predicted proteins | sample 1570991 | NCBI WGS metagenome assembly OGFW01 (sample SAMEA2582074, study PRJEB24529) | metagenome | biome: Human gut stool | place: China | collected 2011
GTGAGAGGTGGAGCCCTCTTTAATGGTAAAGAGGGACGGGGTGATTTTAGAAAAAACTTATTGCCCTTACGCATATTTGTGCAAATTACACTTATAATCATGTGTTTTATGATGTGTGTGCGCAAACAGATTGCATGAATGTGCAAACGTTTGCACAAATAAATAGAACCTTTTTGAGAAATTTTCTTGCCTACTATAGAAAATCCTCATATATTTGCAGCCGAAAAAAGATACCAACTAGCGAACGAAGGCAAAGTTTAATATAAACGGAACCAATATATAAAAGTAAAGATATGATGAAGCAAACATTCATAAAATCAGCGATGTTGCTGCTGCTGATCCTTTCAACGGCAACAACGCGAGCGCAGGAGGTCGCTCTGAAGACCAACTTACTGGGATGGGCTTCCATATCTGCCAACGCCGGCATCGAAATCGGCACGGGCAAGAAAACAACCTTCCAACTCTTCGGCACCCTGAACCCCTGGAAGTTCTCGGGCGACAAGAAGATGAGATTCTGGAATGTTATGCCAGAATACAGATGGTATACCTGCCAGAAGTTTGGAGGCCATTTCTTCGGAATCCATGCCCTAGGCGGTGAATACAACATTAAAAACATTGACATGCCCTTCGGCATCCTGCCGAAAACTCTGGAGGGCAGGCACTATGAAGGCTGGTATGTAGGAGGAGGCCTCACCTACGGCTATCAGTGGTTACTCAAGAAGCACCTCAATTTCGAAGGCTCTATCGGTTTGGGATATGCCTACAGTCCTTACAAGCTTTACGGACGATGCGAAAAATGTCTCGACAAAGACCACCGCAACTATGTGGGCCCTACAAAAGCCGCACTATCTCTCATATACGTGTTCTAAGAATTTAATTTAACTGTTGTTTTAACTGACAATAAAAACACGTAATAACTAGACAGAATACAAAAAATTTAGGGAAATCATAATATGGATAAAATGAAGCTTTATGCGGTCATTTCGCCCCTCTGCATACTCTTTTCTCAGAGCATCATGCCTGCTCAGGCTCAACAGCTGGCAGGGGGTAAGATTCAGGTAGACAGTGTTTCAGCACGCAAGAACGGCAACCGGATGAACGTTGCCTTCCGTATGAACCTGAACGATTTGAAGATGAAATCAGAGCAGCAGATAGTTTTCACACCAGTAATGGTAGGAACTGATTCTATCGCTCTCAACCCTATCATCATCCAGGGTAGAAACCAGGCTGTAAGATACCGCCGACTTGCCGACAGCAAGAAGAATCCGCAGGCACAGGTTTTTACCCGCAAGAACAAAACCAGTCAGCAGGTTTACTTCGCCCAGTCTGTTCCTTATCAGAAATGGATGAAGAAGTTCAAACTCTCGGTGAAAGAAGATCTCTGCGGATGCGGCAACCTGATAGAACAGGACAATACGCCGATTGCGGATATCGACCGTACACCGAAGATTACGAAGGATTTCTTCGTGCAGCCGAAGGCGGAAGCCAAGAAGGTGAGAGCCGAAAAGGGTGAAGCTTACCTGAGCTTCAAGCTCAACAAGAGTAATATTCTTGCCGACTTCCGTGAGAATGCTACTGAGCTGAAGAAGATTACTTCCACCATCGACCTGGTGAAGAACGATAAGAACGTTGAAATCACAGATATTGATATCCACGGTTTTGCTTCGCCTGATGGTTCGTATGCCAACAACAAGCGCCTTGCCAACGAGCGTGCAGCTGCTCTCCGCAACTATGTGAGCAGCCTCTACACCTTAAACAGCAAACTCTTTACCTATCAGGCTACACCGGAAGACTGGGAAGGATTCAAGAAGAAGATTCAGGCTAGTCATCTGGCTGATAAGGAAGCAATTCTCGAGATAGCTAACTCCTCGCTGGCTCCCGACGATAAGGACCTGAAGATCAGAAAGCTCCATCCGGCAAGTTACCGCTACATCCTGGATCAAATCTATCCTCGTCTCCGTCATAGCGACTATACGGTAACCTACACGGTTCGTCCGTTCAGCATCGAAGAGGCAAAGGAGATATTGAAGACCAAGCCTCAGCAGCTTTCTCTGCAGGAGATGTTCCTGGTGGCACAGACTTACGAGCCGGGTTCGCCAGAGTTTAACGAGGTATTCGACATTGCCGTCCGTCTCTTCCCTGATGATGAGGCTGCGAATCTCAATGCCGCCTGCACCGATTTGCAGAAAGGTGATCTTACTTCTGCCGAAAAGCATCTTGCCAAGGCAGGCAACTCGAAAGAGGCAGAACGAGTAAGAGATGTCTTCAAGCAGATAAAGGAATTGGAATAACAGAAAATTAGAGAATAACGATTATAAACAAGCTTAACTTTCAAAAATTATGAAGATTAAACATTTATTTGGCTTGGCTGTCATCGCAGCTATGACAGCAAGCTGTTCAAGCAATGAGGACCTGGGAAACGCAGGTCCAGGTACTGGTACTAATGAAGCAGGTGTTGGTTATGCAACTTTCACCATCAACTTGCCTTCGGTAAGTGGTTCTACTACTTCAGGTGCAAGAGGAACTCGTGCAGCAGATAATGGTGGTGCTGAAATGGACAAAGGCACAGAAGATGAGTATAAAGTTTCTGACGCAACTGCCCTTATCTTCCAGAAGTATGGTGCAGATGAAGGCTCTTACAAGTTTGTTGAGAGCGTAACTTTACCTGTTACAGATTGGGAAGCCGATGCAACAGCAGGTATCACCACAAAATCTAAAAAGTTGGTAGCAAAGCTTACCAATGTGGATACTAAGAATACATATGCTGTTTTGGTTTTACTCAATAACAAATCTGGTAGTAGTGTAAAGATTAAATTGCCTAATGTAGGTGATAGTTATAATTACTGGAATAACACGGTTCTGAGTCCTGATTTAGCTGAATTGGCTAAAACAAACGACTTCTATATGGCTAATGCTCCATTGAATGAATCTGGCTCAGTAAAAACTTTGGTTACAATTGATGAAGAAAATATTTATCCTACCAAGGAAAAAGCAGAGGCAGGAACTAGTGCTGCAGATGTTTATGTAGAGCGTGGAGTAGCAAAGATGACTGTTGCTGACCCTGGAACAAAAACTGTTAAGGACAAGGCAACATCAGCTGATACACAGAGTAAAGTAACATTTAGTAAGTGGGCTTTGGATATCACAAACAAGAAGACATTCGCTGTTCATAATATTGATGGCTTGAGTTCTAAATTTAGCACTATTTGGACTACAGAGCGTTTCACAGGTACTAACAATCGAGTTTATTGGGGTAAGGATCCTAACTACGATAATGAGGATCTCAAGAAAAATGATGCTACTGGTGATGCCTTAAGAGGCAAAGAATTCAATATTATCACAGCTACAAGTGAGATTGATAAAGACTTCACCACCACCAAAAACACCAATCCGGTATATTGCTTAGAGAATACCTTTAACTTGACAAACATGTATCAGGGTCAGACAACCCGTGTTATCTTCAAGGCAAAATATACACCTGGTGGTGTCCTTGCAGATGAAGATGGAACTTTCTACACCATCGGTAATATGACATCTATCCTGAATACGGATAAGTTGAAGGCTGCTGTAGAAGCAGCAACTTCAGTTCTCCCATCAGGTTATAAGGTTGACTATGCAAAGCTCAAGACTGAAGGCTCACATGTGATTACTCCGGAAGTTATCGTGCATGATGATGCTACTGGTACAACTCATCTCGATAAAGATGCTACTTATGGCGGCACAAAGACTGGTGCTGATATCGTTAAAGAGATTAATGATAAACTCGGCTTGAAAGCTGGTCGTCCAGAAGAGATGGTTGGTATCAATACCTATCTTGAGGGTGCTACATATTATATCGCTCGTGTTAAGCACTTCGGTGATGCTAAGACTCCATGGAACTCAGGTGAATCTTATAGCGACAACAACGCCTCGTATCTTGGCCGTTATGGTATGCTCCGTAACAACTGGTATGAATTGACAGTTGGCAACGTCTATGGTCCTGGCTACCCTGGTGTACCTCCAGTAGACCCAACTCTGCCAGATGATGAGAATGAGAAGTATCTCAGCGTCAGCGTGAAGATCCTTTCTTGGGCTAAGCGTTCACAGAAGGTAGATTTGTAATCCATTTCACATTATTATATATAGCTCAGCCGCTCTAGCGCTAAGGAGCGGCTGGCTATATCGGAAGAATAAGAATCAATTTATACACTTTACTTTTTCATAAAACAGATAAGCATCATGGCAAACAAGAAGTTTAACAGTTGGATCAAGAATATATGCATGGGATGGGGATTCATCATGGCGGGCAGTTTGCTCAGCAGCTGCAACGACTTGATGCACGACGACCTGCCTCCTTGTGACATGGGTGTTGACTTGCAGTTCAAGTACGACTACAACGTGCAGCGTGCCGACATGTTCAATGATCATGTGGGCGGACTCAGCGTATTCGTATACGACGAGCAGGGCAACTTCATTGCTCGCCATGATGCCTATAACGATGCGACATCACAGCCGCTCAAGGACCCTAACTATGCCATGCGAATCAATCTGGAACCGGGCAAATACCGCTTCGCAACCTTCGCCTTCCAAAAGAAATACGAAGATGCACTCGCGCAGCCAGGTGCCAAATTCCAGATAGCTCTGCCACAGCAGGGTGACAACATCACAGCCCTCCATGCACGACTCGACCGAGAACAGGGCAAGGTGAACAACCAGAGCCAACCGCTCGATACACTCTGGCAAGGACTCAGCAACGAACTGGTTGAAGTAAAAGACCTGCAGGTTACACGCCATACCATTGGTCTGGTTCGTGATACCAAGCAGCTTACCATCAGCCTGCATCAGACCGACGAGCCTGCCAACATCAATGCCGATGACTTCAGTTATCAGATAACCAATGCCAACGGCGATATCAGTTACGACAACTCTCTCCTCCCCGACGAGGAGTTGACATATACCCCATACTACACCTGGACCACTGAGTTTAAAGATAAGGAAGGCAATGTAAAGGAGCGCACCGCTCATGCCGCCCTCATGTTCTCCCGACTCATCTGGCATCCGAAAAAAGAAAACGACAAGAACGCCATCCTCACCATCACGAACAAGACTACTGGCGAAGAGGTGGCACGCATCAATCTTGCTGACTGCCTGGCTCAAGGCCGTGGCGCCTTCGAAGCCCGCCATTATTCAGCACAGGAATTCCTGGACCGTGAGTACGACTACAAGCTCGACTTCTTCCTCCAGGGCAACCAGTGGAAGTATGTGCAGCTCAGCATTTCCATCCTGGATTGGAGCAAGCGCATCCAGCGTGTCGATTTCTAACCGTTTCAGGTGTCAGAGCCCCTTCCGGGCATTTAGCTCATAAGAGTATTTGACTTTAAAAATTAGAAACAATGAAAATACGAGATTTCATTTTAAGTTTAGTTAGTTGGTTTATATTGTTGGTTACAGTAAGTTGCTCTGACGAACTTGGAGGCGAGCGCGCCCCCATTTCGTCAGAAAGCAACTTGCATGTACTCGTGCCAACCGTGCTCAGCAGCCGCGGCACCAATCCCGACGATGCTTCCGGCCTTCCTACCTATAATGCTACGGTAGATGAATGCCAGATCAACGACCTGACCCTCTATGCTTTCCCTGTCCCTACAGGAAATGGAAATGATGGCAAGCTTCTGGTAGAGACGCTCCCTGCCCCACTGGCAAGCATGATGCTGAAAGAAAATGTAGCTAGCTATCAGCTGAATATTCAGCCAGGAACTTACCATATCTATGTAGTTGCCAATATGAGTGATGTATTGAAAGACCCGGATATTGATTCGGAAGAAAAGCTCAAAAATATCGTGCTGCATTATGGTGGTGGAACAAAGCCAGGTATGCCTGTTTGCACGAACATCCCGATGATTTATGAGCCTGAGAAGGATGCTACTACTGGTGAGCTTGTAGAAACCAAGATTACTCCAGCAGGCAATAAATATACAGAGGTGATTGCCAATATGAAGTTTACCTGCGTCAAGGTAAAGTTGAATCTCATTTTCGATCCAACCCAGGCAGATGTAAATGCCAATTTCGGAGGCAAGCCGATTATAATCGATAACATCGTAGCCAATAAACTCTCTCCATTTACCAATCTTTATTGGGGCGGTAAATTCGTAAAAGAATCTTTGGCAGATGGCGAATATAAGTTAGGAATTCCAAGTAATCTATATGATTCTCAGGCTTCTGGTGCTCCAGCTGTATATTATACAGACTGGGAAGACCATACTTTAGAAGCAGAAACAAACAATAAGAATGATATTGTAGGTAAAGGAGACGCAACTAGTAATCTTGTAAATCCTGCTGGCAAGTGGCTCTTCCAGAGTACGTATTATCTCCCAGAGCGTTACATTTCGTCTGCAGCCGACCGCAGCTACCTAACCATCAATGGCAAGGTGGCTAATTCTATCGACAACGATTATCGCATCGATTTGGGGCATAAGAAGGATGAAACCAGTAATTCAGAAGTTCCAACATTCCCTCGTGGTACCTACTATGAGATTACCGGCAAGATCAAGAGTCTGGGAAACATGACTCTCGACTGTAATGTAAGCATCAAGCCATGGGAGTCCGTAAAAATAGATGCTGACTTCAACCATACTACTTTGTGGGTAAGCAAGACGATGGCTAATGTGACTTCAATGAAAAATGATTATATCACATATAATTCGAATGCAGGCACAGTAGGGTTTGGATGCGATAATAAAATAGACTCAAAAGACATCATCATTGGCACCAAACGTGGTCAAGACGCTAATGGCAATGACAGTATCGAGTTTCGCGTGAATCCAAATATCCCAATCAAAGATTATGCAGAAGAACAGCGAAAAGGCACTGCAAAGTTTTGGATCAAGGCAAATAATCTCAAGAAATATATAGATGTAAATTATGATGTTACACCTTATCTGGATGTTACAAAAGAACTGGTCATCTATTATAATAAAGATGATGAATCTCAGAATATCAGAACGGTGAAATGGGATACTAATCTCGGGGGTATTGTGCTGCATAGAACTACAAATACAAAAGGTAACTCTACCATCAATATGAGTTTAGCTTCATCGGATGCCGCTACAGGAACATTCATGGTTACAGCTACGAAAGATCCTGTAACAACCACCATTCATGAATTCACGGTAATGTCAAAAGACCGCTCTAAGTCTCAGGCTGTTCGTGTAACAGTTAGTCCTCCTATCGGTGACTATCGTATCTGTTTCAGAGCGATTAATGACCTAAGTATATATAATGGTAAAGAAGTTGATTTCATGGCTATAAAGAAAGAAGGTGGCACCAACAACTGGTACGACGGTTGGGATAATAATGGAGGTGCAGATAGTCCAAAGGAAGACAACCATCGCATCTATGTGTATACCCAGATTGGTGAGACTAAAATCGAAAGTGGTAATTTACCAAATAAAGGAAAATGGATATATACTGATGGTGATACAGACAAAGCCAACTGGCCTGGTGAAACCATGACAGCCGACAAAACTAACACAGGCTGGTATTATAAAGACTTCAAAGTAGATATGGTGCAAAAAAGGAAAATGGATACTCAAGAAGATAGAAAGATAAAGCCAGGTGAAACTTTGATTATGTTCAACAATAATAAAGATACAGGGGTTGGCTATACTTTACACCGCTGTCCTCACCATCGAGAGCCTGGTATTCCTCTCTTCGATTATGAAGATCATGAAGGCTGGATTGTCTATGACCCAACTTCAGATCCCGAATACCATATATTTGATGACATGCCTGAAATTGAGAACTTGAATATAACCATATACACGGAAAAGAAAACAATGGGCTGGTATAGAGAATATGGTATTGCTGGAGATAGTAAAAATGATCAATTCAAGATTAAGGATGAAATTAATAATGAAAATGTAGACCACGGTAACTCTTGGAAACGCGAACAAAAGGGTAATTGGTGGAAAACAGTCATCACGCTGAAAGCCATCAAAGGAGAGCATAATAAAGATATCAAAATCATACAAAAAGATGGTGATGTGCTTACGCTCTTCAATGGCAATAGTTTCACGGACGATACCGGCTATTACCAAAATGGGAAATGGTATCAAGGTAAGCCTGATGACGTAACAGAATAAATAATATAGAAAAAATGAAGAAGATAAAGCATTTAATGATATGGATTGGATTGCTCCTAAGCCTTGTTTCCTGCAAGGATGCAATGGAGACTATCGGACTCGGTGGGGATGAAATCCCTGCCGAGGGGGTAGTTTTGAACATTAATTTGCCCAATTTTTCTGAAAAGCAACTGGGCACGAGAGCTGATGCTACGGAAACAGAATCAATCAACAAGCTCACATTGCTTTATTACGACAGTAGCAACGAGTATCTAAACAAAGAAGATTGTACCAATCAATTAACAGACGCCAACAAGCAAAGCAATGGCAGCTATCGCATCAAAGCAAACACTCCGAAAGAAGCAAGCTACATACAAGTAGTTGCCAATGCAGATGTTTCAGACGAAGAGGCAAGCGACTTACAGGATATCAGTAAAGCAGCAGATCGCATTCCAAGCCTTACTGAGCCAGTTTGTTGGGGTAGCATCAAGATTACCGATTTGCTAACTCCTGAGACTGCCAAGATTTCGCTTCTGCGCTCTAATGCCAAAATTACCCTCAAAGTTGCCGATGACATTAAGAGTATCTTTCCTGAAGAAAGCGCAGGGCTTATCATCAACAATACAGCTAAGAAAACAGCTATCGCACCAGCTGACTATAAAGAGCCAACAGATGCAGGGTTGGCAACAACTACAGAATTCAGTAGCACAAATGTTGGCGATGGCTTAAGCAGAGTTGTTGCTGTAAACGAGACATCTATTGGTCAAGCAAACATTATCATCCAGGCTAAATATAAGAATGAAGTAGGTTTCTATAAAGTTGGTCTTTATAATAAAGACAAGAGTTCCGAGTATGCTCTCTTGCGAAACCATAACTATACCATCACCGTTACCAAGGTGAATGATTATGGTTTTAAGACTTTGGACGAAGCCATCAAGGCAAAACCTGAAAACAGAATAGAGGCAGAAATCAAAGATGACAATCCTGCCATCACCAGGATGATCGCCTGCAAGGATTATGAACTTGGCGTATGTGATGATCAACCAGTAAAAGCAACAGCAACTGAAGCTACAATTACATTTGTCACTACACTCTCTTCTGCAACAAGTGCTGACGACAAGCTCTATGGAATAGAAATCAATTCTGAAGATAGCTGGATTAAGAGTAATCCACAGACATCAGAATTAGAAATTTCAGAAACAAAAACGTCTTCTTCTGGAAAGAAATATGTTCTGACGTTTACGCTGGAGCCAAACATTCATGAAACCCCAAGACCAGGAACGGTTACGATATCTTCTGGTGATCTCAAGCTTGATGTGAAGATAACTCAGGCGGGCTACGATTTCATGAGAGACGACCCTGAACGAAAAGTTAGCATGTATAAAGATAACAATGTGTTGTTTCAAAAGGACTATTTTAACTGGCTAGATAAGGTTAAAGGTATCAAGCCAGAACAAATGCAAGGCGTATTAAGAAACAACGGTCTTCATTTTACTGTAGGTAAGAATGCCTACAGTTATAAGATTCCTAAAAAGCCAGAGGATAAACTGACAGTGGATAATCGGACAGGGGATGTTCTGACAGATGACAAAGGCCATTTCACTGTTAGCGCTGACGGAGATTACTGGAAAGTGACGTTGAAAGATGATCGCGATAATAATTATGATCTTTGGAAAGGCACCTTTACGATAAAAAACAAGGATAATATCAACATCACCTACACTGTTTATCATACTGGTATCTTCCATGAGATAACAGATGATATGGCAAACAACTACGAATTAGCAGAGGGTGGTGATGACAATCTTAAGGTAAAAGGTATGTTCTATTATGGTGTAGTGAAGGTAAAGGGAAAAGACCATACCTACATCATGCTTGACCGTAACCTGGGTGCCACCGACAATAGTCCTTATGTACCAGACATCAATGAGTTCAAAAACAACAAAGGTGCCATCGGTGGATACTTCAAGATTTCAGAGGATAAGAATCAATCAGATGTCAAGCATGGGAATCTATCCTCTGCTCTGTCACCTGATGGCTTCAAAATTCCAGATAGATTTGTCTTTGAGGACTTAATGGCGCAAGGTACACTTAAAATAGAAAAATGTCATACAGCTCTTGGAGAATCGTACTATCGTACATCCATGGAGACTATAGACTCTGAGTTAAAGACCATCTATCTGCCATACGGAGGATATCTGGAAGGTATTAGCCACAAGAATCCTGTACATGTGATTCTATGGACTAAATCACTTCTCTCAGGAACCCAAGGCTTCGGTGAAGATAGTCCTGAGTTTGGTTACTGGTATAACTATTTCGACGTGTACAACGATAAGAAGGGTATTTCCAACATACGCTTCGTGAGTGGTAGTAATGGAAATAACACCGGCCGCTACAAGGCGATGCCATTACGATTGATCAGTAAGATTACACTTTAATATAAACCAGAGAATCCACAGCAGGCACTCAAGCCAGCTGTGGATTCCTTGATTCTTAGCTTCACTCAAATCTGCACTAGTGTCCCGTTTAGTCTGGACGATTATTATATAAGTTATTAATATCCAATATTTTATGTTCTAGAAATTGTGTATTCGATTTGATTTTGTACCTTTGCACTCATATGGTATCCTAGCCTATTTAACCCGATGATTTCTAAACGGGACAGCAGTGATCTGGTTTAAAAAACAATATGATTTTGCCCCAGTTCTTTATGACCTGATGCAGTCAGAAAAGATTAGACAGCATCTTCATCATGATTAAAGTTCTCATAGAACTTCATTCGCTTCTTTTCTAATTCCGCAATTTCTTCCTCAGTTATTCTCATGGTTTATGCAGTATAAAGATTTAATTGACGCAAAACTGCTCGTCTTTCACGAACCCTGTTGGCATCAACCATAATGTCTTCTGTTTTCATCTCTACCTCAGATGAATCCTGTTCATCATAGCCTTCTCTTGCGTGTTTCCAAGAAAACTCTCCATGCGTTAAAGTACTCAAACTCCAAGACTTCTGTGGAGCATAAGTTTTAAACACCATATCAAACACTGGCTCATATTGTACAACCTGCTCTTTATCCATCAATTCTGGGAGAGAATCATTTTTATAATGCTGGCGAATCTGAACCATGACAGGACCATATTTCCAAGCCTCAAATTGTGCATCAAACATGGGTTCGCCCTTTTGAATCAAGCACTCACGCTGCGTGAAATAAAGTAGCTTATGCAACTTCATTTCATCAATACGAACGCCAAAATCATCCATATAGCGCTTGTATAAATAAGAGGCAACTTGTAATATTCCCATCATAGTCATTATTCATTTTATAGTTTATTGCCGCAAAGTTACGCTTTTTTATTGAAACCGCCAAAGAAAATCAAAAGAAATCTGCGAAAATCCGTGTAATCCGTGCCTTATCTATATCCTAAGAAGCTTATGACACACCCTCACAAAACGGGTGAATGAGAGCAAGAAAACGAATGAATGAGAGTAAGAAGAGGGGTAAAACAAGGATTTTAACCTACTAAAACAGTTCTTTCAACTAAGAAAAGAAACATTTATACTTAGATAAAATCTCCGTTCATAGACGTTGAATGTCCGTTCAACGTCGCTGAACCGCCATTCATCGACGCTGAACCGCGGTTCAACGTCGATGAACGGAGATTTCAATAGGGTTAAAGAACATTTTATCCTATAATCAACCAAGACTTTTCCCGAGATTAACCCATTATTAATACAGCAAGAAGGAAGAAAGGAGATAAGAGGAAGCCTGAAAAGAAATAAAAAGATGTTTTTAATTTGGTGGTTTCACCATTTATTCGTATCTTTGCCAACAAAGAGAATATCACTTAAAAGAAAGGCGAGCAATTATGGCAAGAAAACTATATCCGATAGGATTACAAACTTTCGAACGAATCAGAGTAGAGGATAAGTTCTACATTGACAAGACGGAATATGTATATCGTATGGCACATACTGATGGTACTTATTTCTTCCTGAGCCGTCCACGCCGTTTCGGAAAGTCGCTGTTGCTGACTACCATGAAGAGCTATTTTGAAGGAAAGAAGGAGCTTTTCAAAGGACTCGCCATCGAAAAGCTGGAAAAGGATTGGATAAGCTATCCGGTGCTGCATTTCGATATGAGCATGGGCAAACACATGGAGATAGCCCAGCTGGAAAGATATTTCGACCAGCGACTTGCAGAACAAGAGCAGAAATGGGGTATTACGAATCCGGCTATTGATGCCAACGACCGCCTCATCTCACTTATCCAGACTGCCTATAGGGAAACTGGCAAGCAAGTGGTAATACTGATTGACGAATATGATGCCCCTTTGCTTGATGTGGTGCACGAGGATGAAAAACTGGAAGAACTTCGCAACGCCATGCGCAATTTCTACAGTCCGCTAAAAGGATGCGAGAAATTGCTCCGCTTCGTATTCCTCACAGGCATCACCAAATTCTCTCAGCTCAGCATCTTCAGCGAATTGAACAACATCACCAATATCAGTATGGACGAGCCGTATGCCGGCATTTGCGGAATTACGGAAGATGAACTGGTGAACGGAATGCGGAATGACATAGATGCACTTGCTGAAAAATTAAACTTATCGTATGAGCAGACGTTAGCTAAGTTAAAGGATAATTATGACGGCTATCATTTTACATGGCCTTCTCCTGACGTTTATAATCCGTTCAGCTTATTAACCTGCTTTGCCAAGCAGAAGTTTGATTCCTACTGGTTTGGATCAGGAACTCCTACTTATCTGATCAATATGATGCGCAATTTCAACTTTCTGCCAGCGAACCTGGGCGAGAGCATGGAAGCCGGAAAGGATGACTTTGATGCTGCCACGGAAGCCATGACCACCATTATGCCGCTGCTCTATCAGAGTGGCTACATCACCATCAAGGATTATGATGAAGAAACGGAGCTCTATACCCTAGCCATTCCCAACAAGGAAATAAGAGTTGGATTGTACAGAAGTTTGTTGCCTCATTATCTGACCTCAAAGACTGCAATGTGTAATACCACCATCGCCAAGATGTCGGTGCTTATTAAACAGCGCAAGATAGACGAAGCATTACAGTTGCTGAAATCGTTTTGGGAGACGGTGCCTTATTGCAACAACACCCATTACGAAGGTCATTACCAGCAAACGATGTATATCATCTTTGCCTTGCTCACGAATTTCAGGATTATAGTGGAGCAACATACGTCAAAGGGGAGAATTGATATAACCATGGAGACTGACGATACTATCTATGTAATGGAGCTGAAGTTTGGAAAGACTGCCCAGGAGGCTCTTGAGCAGATAGAAAGCAAGCATTATGCCGATGCCTTTGCCATGAGCGGCAAGGAAATTATCAAGGTAGGTATGAGCTTCAATATCAAAGATGACAACACCATCGTGTTCGATTGGAAATCATCAGAAATTTAGATGACAAAAAAAGCGTGCAGGCGACTATGATGTGGCTTGCACGCTTTTTCCTTTTATATTCATCCTACAGCCACGCTGCTCTTGATAGTTCAGTAAACTTCCTTCCAATCAACCAGTCCTTTACCAGAATCATCCAGTTCTATAGCAATAGCTATTACCTTGCGTTTATCCGCCTTGAATGGTTCGGCATATTGTCTAGCCTTAATTTGCTCCGCTGCCGCATCAATGCCTCCATTGTTGCTCAGCTTCAGTTCCAGAACGTAGATGAAGTTATTGGTTTCCAACACCATATCTATCCTACCAGTAGAAATCATCTTCTCAACTTCCACCCTGCAGCCGATAGCATTGAAGATGGTACTCAAGATAAGACGGTACCTCTCTTCCATATCCATGCTGGCAAGTTTCTTATTGCTGTATGGCACATCCGCAATAAGCGCCTTCAGACATTTCATGGCTTCAGGCAAATCGCCAATTTTTAGAGAATACAGCAACATATTCTGTGTAGATATCACTATCGCATTTGATTTCAGCGTCAAAGCTGGCAAGACTATCTTGTATAGAGCCTTGCGTACTTCATAGTTTGGAATGCCCAGCAAATAAATTCCTTCCATATATCCCTTTATCGTGAGATAACCAGACTGATAGAGGAAAAGTTCAGCTCCACCACCTGTCACATCAGAAGTCTCCAAGGTATCGCTGTCTATCGGACATTTCTCGAAATCCTTCAATCTAATTTCCATATCATCTACAAACTTAGGAAGCAAAGAGGTTGCTCCAGATGAAGCCCAGTAATTCTTTAGACTGGAGTCAGCGAGGGCATTGATAAGACTGAATGGATTGAATATATCAACCATATTTTCATGACTGAAATGATAACCATCGTAGAATGCCGTCAACTGTACCACGGCTTCATCAAAAGTCCATCCTTTCTTTGTAGCCAACCTGTTAATCTCCGATTTAAAATCTGAGAGGAGTTCATCTTTCGTGATACCGCAAAGAGCTGCATACTCAGAATCAAAGCTGATATTACTCAAATTGTTGAGTACAGAGAAAAGAGAAATCTGCGTAAACTTGGTAATACCGGTAATGAAAACGAACTTCTCGTATTTATCATCAGCTTTGAGAATGGCAAAAACCTCTCTATAGATATCCGTACATGCTTCATGATGTGGAGTCTTCCAGGAATGCTGCAATGGAGAGTCGTATTCATCGATGAGGATGGCAACCTGTTGTCCAGTTTGCTCATATGAAGTTTGGATAATGCCGTCAAAACGGTCGGCAAGTTTGGCGGTGGGCTTAGGTGTAATGTCATATTCCTTCTCTAATCTGTCGAAAGTGATGTCGAGATAAGAGCGTAAAGTTTCCGGCTCTGCGCCAGCACGACTCATATCGAGCCTGATGACAGGTCGCTTCACCCATTCCTTCTCCATCTGCATAATCTTCAACCCTTCGAAGAGTTCCTTCTTACCCAGAAAGTAGGCTTCGAGCGTATCTACCAACAGAGATTTACCAAAGCGGCGTGGGCGGCTCAGGTAATTATACGTTTTATTTCTATTGGCAAGTTGCCAGATAATATCTGTCTTGTCAACATAAAGATATCCACCCTTTCTGATTTTTTCAAAAGACTGGATGCCTACTGGTAATTTTCTATCGTTCATATCTACTATAATTGCTTGTCTAATTACAAAAAACAAAATTATCGTGACTTGCTTAGTTCACCTATATATGCCCCTTGCATATCAGGTACTTGCCATACGTATATTTCATTTCTACTACCATACTTCTACCCCTATAGGTTCTTTACCAGTACGTTCCAAACAGCTTTTGCGAACCAAGTTCTCCAGTTTCTCCACCATTTTACGTTTGTTTTTCTTAGAAGTATTCCAACGGCGTAGAGCCTCTTCTCTTGTTAATTTTGTTGTATCCATATATTCTTCCTCCTATTTATTCTAGTTCAACATTCAGCCGCCAAAGTTACGCTTTTTTCTCGAAACCACCAAGCAATTAACAAGAAATCTGCAAGTTATCAGCAAATAACCACGAAACCAGCACTTCAATAATCCTATCCACCTTTAGCAAGGCGGTCCCATCCCGCAAAATATGGCGAAGACCTTTGATGGTCCGCCAACCTTAGAGCGTAGCGGTTCCGAGCGACGAGGAGGAGCGGTTTCCTCCCTCTTCCCTGAGGGTGAGAGGGTCGGGGTGAGAGGTGGAGCCCTCTTTAATGGTAAAGAGGGACGGGGTGATTTTAGAAAAAGCAGCACTAAGGGCGGTTACATCCTTCCCATTTTGAGAAGGGTTTCTGTCCCCTACAAGGGGAACCGAAGGGGTTGTAAAGACTATTGAAGAGAGGCTTGGTGAGAAAGGTGGAGCTCTCCTTGCAGGAGAGACGGAGAGGTAGAAAATACAGCACTGCAGACTTTACGTCTGCCCTATCCGTGAGATCCGTGAAATCCGTGTGCGAATGAGCAATTGCCTATCATTCACTGCGGACTTCACACCCGCCCCATCTGTGTAAATCTGTGAGATCTGTGGGACAAAAAAGAGTTAAGAAGGATCCAAAAGATTACCTCTTGTTTTTTATCTTATATATCCCAACAAATCAAGATACATCATTCTTGACTCTAAGTGTTCATCTTCAGGAATATGATTTGCCTCTTTCTCCAAACTCTCAGTAGAGTACAAGAATTTGAAGCCATTCTTTTCATAAAAATGAAGCACATTTTCCTTATTGTAAGCATCAACAACAATGAAACGGCAACCAGTCTTATTGTCTGGTAACAAAAACCAAGATATGATATAGTCTATCGCTTGTGATCCAATACCATCATGAGTACTTTGAAAATCCTTGGCTACTCCAAGTCTTCCAATCAATACTGCAGGATAACTCCTTGTTCTTTTAGAATTAGGAATTTTCCTCTGTATTCGATTTCTTGAAGCATTTGGAATTAAAGCTGCCTTGATACTGTCGTTAGCTAATGTAAAGGCACAGACTATTTCATCCTTACCACTTCTTTCAGTTGCAAAGAAATATGTCTTCCCTAATAATTGCCCATCATAGAGACAAGCCTCTCGATGAAAGAAGTCATCAAGGTCTTTATCGCCACAGCTAAAAGTATCAAGCTCCTCTTTTGTCGTAACTCGATAAAGAGAGCAATTACTTTGCAAAAGGACTCTTTCCTCCATGCGCTTTCAAATTAGCAGTTGAACGAATCAAAATCTTCTCAACGTCATCAAATGACATTCGCAATGCCTTTCTTTGTGGATTGCGTTCATTCTCCTCTGCCTCACGAACAAATCGTTCAGCGGTCTCACCTGTCAAAACAGGAATGCTTCTTATCTCTAATGCCATAATCTTCTCCTTTTAAACGTTTAACTCTGCCACAAAAATACGCTTTTTCTTCGAAACCACCAAGAAAATCACAAGAAATCTGCAAGTTATCAGCAAATAACCACGAAATCAACCGTAAACTATTAACTGTAAACTATAAACTGCTATTCCCAGGCGGTCCCATCCCGCATAACATGGCGCAGACCAGAAGCAAGTTGTAATAAGGCGGTCCCATCCCGCACAATATCTGGCGAGGGCTTTGATGCCCCGCCAACCTTAGAGCGTAGCGGTTCTGAGCACCGAGTAGGGCGGTTTCCCTCTTCTTCCCTGAGGGGAGAAGACCGAGATGAGAGGTGGAGCCTTCCTTAAGGGTAAGGAAGGACGGGTAGGTTTTCGAAAAAACTACTTCTTTGCCAAAGAAGAGCCGGAGCAATTCGAAAGTGCATACGTTCCAATCACCCCATAAATTAAATTCATTTTTATTGTTCCTCATCTTCCCAGAACTCAGGAAGAAGAGTATAATACTTATCCTCAGGCGTAGAATCTATGTGCTTCAACACATAACAAAGCCAACGCTCAGGATTTTTATCTAGCACCTTACGCTGTAATGGTGATATACCAAAACCAGTACATAAACCTATATCCACTTATCCAAATAACATTTAAAATCCTCTATACCTATAACCTCCACTTTAGGAAAAGGAATATTTTCCAGGACCTTAAAGTGCTTGTCTTCTGTAACAATACACTTTGCATTTGCAGCAATGGCACAATCTACAAACTTATTGTCATCTTTATCTGCCTCAATTAAAGCAAAAGTATAATGAGAATCTTTGCGAATTACATTGGGTCTAGTCAATATAGCATAAACGATGGCCTCAGAAACTTGAGGAGATATATTACGAGATAAAACCTCTGAATACTCCTCTATTATTTCATTGGACACACAAAGGTTATAATCGCCACTAAGAAAAGCATTCCACACCTTACGATACGGACTTCTAGGGGCGATTGACATAATCAAACTATTTGTATCCAATACAATATTCATAACCTAAAGATTATAATATTGGTTTATTGTACGGAGTACGTTCATGGAGATGCCGGAAACTCTCGATACGTTCTTCATTCAGGGTTCCTTCATTCCACATCCTATCTAATTCAGCATCAGCCATCTGAACAAAATAATCGGAGATTACCTTATTCAAATCTCGCAAAGCCTCAGGAGTCTTGATAAATGACAGCATATCGAGGATTTGCAATTGAGCTTGATTCATTGTTGCTACCTGTGCCATAATAATTCATTTTATTAATATCTAACCGCAAAGTTACGCTTTTTCTTCGAAACCACCAAGAAAATCACAAGAAATCTGCAAATAACCACGAAATCAACCGTAAACTATAAACTGTAAACTATAAACTGCTATTCTATAATGAATTGTGCATGCAAAGTTAAGAAAAAACAATATTCAAAGGCAAAAAACAAGAAAAATCTCAGAAACTTATAATCTTTTATAAAAAGAACAATATATTACACCTTTTCTTAAGTAATCTAGATTTTTTTGTTAACTTTGCAGGAAAAGTACAATATAATACACTACTTGGTATGAAAATTCAAGAAGTAATGAAATTGCAGCGTAAGAGTCTGATATCCATTAATATGAATAGGAGATTCCTAGATATAGGAGGCTAATAGAAATGAAAAAAGAATCAAAAGTAAACCAAGCAAAATATGTAGAACTCAATTTGTTTCCTGAGGAGAAAGAGGATCATCAGAAAGACTCTATCTCTTCAGAAGACATGGAAAGCGATACTTCTCCAGACAAAGAGTATGACTTGACTGATTTGTTTGAAAGACTTTCCAAATCAACATTTCGCAGCCGATTCCATCTCTCGAAGAAGGATAAGGAATATATTGCAGAAAAGGGTTTGGCTACCATCCGTAAGCATGCGGAGGATTTCGTTGCCAAACGCCTTGCTCCTGCCGTGATTCCCAATGACGGCAAGCAGACGCCTATGAGAGGGCATCCTGTATTCATTGCCCAGCATGCTACAGGCTGCTGTTGCCGTGGTTGTTTCTTCAAATGGCATCATATACCTGCCGGAAGACAGCTGACAGGAGAAGAACAGCAGTATGCTGTAGCGGTACTGATGGCATGGATTGAAAAACAGGTTTAAAAAGCATGAAGTTTTAGCAGCAAAGTTTAAATTAATTATCCATTGTTGTCAATTTTGCAGAATCTTTAGTCAAAATTGGCAAAAACTGTTTACTCCAAATCTACAAACCGGGTTGGCACGTAACTTGCTCCTACATAGAGTGAAAGCCGAAGCCGAAAGGGCAAGGGGAACGACAAGAACCCTAAGTAATGACAGTTGAGGGTTTCTAGAAATCCTTGAACCTCGTAAGCCGAAGCAATCGTTATTAAAAAGGATAAATTAAAAACAATGAGAAATCCCGACTGAGCCGGAAGGCGAAGAGAGGACGAGAAAAATAGAATTAGGAGGTTTTACATGATGTTGTTAGCTCGTAGAAATAACAGTGCTTCAAATTGGTTGAACAGTTGGTTTAATGACAACTTCTTTGATACAGGCTTGATGCCACACATGAACGCAACAGCTCCTGCAGTCAACGTCAAGGAAAGTGCTACAGCTTATACGATGGAGGTTGCAGCTCCTGGTTTGAAGAAAGATATGGTCAAGATGAACATCGATAAGGATGGCTATCTGAATGTATCCATCGAGAACAAGGAGGAGAAGAAGGAGGAGAAGAAGGAAGAGCATTACTTGCGTCGTGAGTTCTCTTACAGCAGCTACTCTCAGAGTTATGCTTTGCCAGAGGATGCTGATCAGGAGAAGATTTCCGCTGAGGTCAGTGACGGTGTCTTGAAGATTGAGATTCCTAAGATAGCCAAGGAGGAGAAGAAAGACGATGTTAAGCACATTGAGGTTAAGTAATCTTTCTTGAAGTGCTATGCAGCTTTCAAGATACATTCATTGCATCGAGAAAATAATTAAAACTGGGGGCTAGTCCTGATGATGGGGCTAGCCCTTTTTTTAAAACGAATAATTAGATGAATTAAAGCAACCCTGCTGTCAGTAATAATGTCAATATGAGCTTAGCCACTCTTAAACCTAGTGCCCTTACGCATATATCATTCATTCAACTATTAATCTTTATTAAATTATTAATACTGTCGCACCATTTTACGCCATAATGATGTATATTTGCAGTCAGAATGATTATTAATTAAAC
>OGFW01001313.1_pt1 | contig 20008 bp, 17 predicted proteins | sample 1570991 | NCBI WGS metagenome assembly OGFW01 (sample SAMEA2582074, study PRJEB24529) | metagenome | biome: Human gut stool | place: China | collected 2011
ATATGCACTCATATTCTGGGATTTTTTGATAGCCTTGGCTTCTTTCTTACAGTCACCAAATGCATATTCCATATAGCACCACATTTCTTTCATACGGTGTATAGCATGCTTATCACCTGACATTATCTTAAGGCGTTCATCATACACATAGTTATGGAGCTTTCGCATATTATCTTTATCTTCTTTAAGATTTCTTGCATATTCATAAGGATTATCACTTACAAGTGCATTGATAAGTCCGGGGTCAGCGACAAGTCCGCGCCCAAGCATTATGCAGTGTGGCAGTGGTGATTTGCTATTTTCATCAGTATAAGCATAATCTTTAAGAAATGTAATATAATCATTTCGAGTAAATATGTCACCATTGTAACATACAGGGTTGCGGCTTTCTTTAATTGCCAGCCTGAAAGCTTCCTTATTAATGTCACCACGGTAATAATCAGTTCTTACTCTTGGGTGGATAATTAATTCCTCAAGGCTGAACTTATTATATACTTCAAGGATATTGTACCATTCATCAGGTGATTCAACTCCGATACGTGTCTTTACAGATACTTTTATATTGTTGTGCTGAATGTAATTATCGGACATTATTTCATAAAGTATGCGTTCAAGCCTGTCAGTATCTGCAAGCATTCCTGAGCCTTTGGATTTGGAAACGACTGTTCCAGAGGGACAGCCTGCATTAAGGTTAATTTCATTATATCCGAAGTTATCAAAAAGCATATGGGCTGTCCATATGAAATCCTCTGAATTATTAGTCATTATCTGTGGTATTGAATTGATTAAATTATTATTTCTGTCAATATCACGCATTTCCTTTGCTAGAAATTTTTCTGTCTGGTTAGGTGATATAAATGGCATAAAATATTTGTCAATTTTGCCGTTTCCGAAGAATTCATCGAAGGCATTACGGAACATATAATCCGTAAGTCCCTCCATAGGGGCAAGATATACTTTGGTGTTAGACATATTTCCTCATTTCCTGTACATTACATAATTTTCTTTTTCTGCTGTCTTGCAGTTATGGCAGTAACCATTTGTCTAGGTACACATTTTGCCACAGTTGTGCCAAGCTTCATCATTAGAGTAGGAACAATTGTGACTTTGCCCCGAAACATCTGTCTTAATGCATAAGAAGCACAGTAAGTGGCTGATATTCCCGGAAGTGCAAAGGTTACATTAGCTACATTATTAAAGTTGGTGTTAACAGGGCCGGGACATAACATACATATGTGAACCCTGCTCTTAGCCTCACGGAGTTCCTCATTAATGGCACTTGTAAGACTTGTCACATAGCTTTTAGTAGCATAATAAGTAGACATATATGGACCTCCCGGAAGAAGTCCTGCACTGGAAGCTACATTCATAATGTAACCACGGTTTCTTTTCTTGAAAGTCTTAACCATATATTTGGTAAGAATATGGGTTGCCTTGATATTTACATTAATCATAGATAATTCTTTATTAAGGCTTGTTTTATCAAAGCTTCCAAGGTCGCCAAATCCAGCGTTATTAATGAAGATATATATATCCTTCTTTGCCAATGTCCTGCCAAGCTTAATGCAGGCATTTTCATCAGATAGATCACAGGTTATTATTTCACATCTTGTAGATAACTGCTGTGAGAGAAGAAGCATTTCTTTAGTGTTTCTAGATACAAGGATAAGGTCATAGCCTTTCTTGCTTAAAAGCTTTGCCATTTCACGGCCGATACCAGAGCTTGCACCGGTTATGCAGGCAACGGCACGGCTGGATTTATTGGAATTATTAATATTATTCATATTAAACCTCATTTCTGCGCACAGATTAAAGCATAACAGTTTAGTGTCAGGTGCGCACAGACACGATTACTCCACTTGTAAAATTAAATGGACTGCATTACAATAGAAACATTATAACATAAAACAATAGGAGAGAAGTATGAAAAATCGAACCTTATTTAAACAAGAGTACATTGCTGCGGCAATGAGAGCGAGCAATTTTGATAATAATAAGTACAAAATATTTAAAATGATATACAACATCTTCGGACTTTTATTTGGAATGGGCTGTATAAGATATCTTATATTCCAGATTATGGGGAGCGAGGAAGCCGACTGGTTTATGGTAATATTTTATGCGTGTGCTGCGGCTGTATTCCTTTATATAGGAATGATTGGAATGGACAGAAGCAATAAAAGAAAGTACCATAATATATATTCAAGAATGGTTGGAATTACATTTACATATGATATTGACGCAGAATATATTGTTGTAACCGATGAGGAAGACGACAAGGACACATTCAGCTGGGACGATATAATTAAATGGAATCAGGATACAGAAAATATATATCTTTTCGTGTCTGCTGATGACTGCCTTGTAATTAATAAGGAAGGCTTTGTTGAAGGGACATATAAAGATTTAACCGAACTTGCAACAGCAGTTATGGGACTTAGGGATGATGAGGAGAATATTAATGAATAATATAAGCGTTAGAATTAATAACACAGATACACAGGATAATGCAAATGGTCTTTACATAAGAATATTAGAGACTGACGAGATTACAGACATATATAATGAACATATAGTAACAGACTTTCCGGCATCAGAGGTTAAGCCTCTTAGTCAGATGTTAAGAAAGAGAGAGCAAGGACAGTATTTTGTATATGGAATGTTTGAGGATAATGGAGAGCTTGCAGGATATGCGTATTTTATAAAATGCAGTAATAAAGATGTATATCTTCTTGATTATCTTGCGATAGTTAAGAATAAGCGTTCAAAGCATTTAGGTTCAACATTTTTACAGGAGTTAAAGAATATTGCAGTAAATGATGACAGGCTCTTAATGTTAGAGGTTGAAAATCCTGACTATGCAGATGAGGGTGCAGCTAAGGATTATATGATTAAGAGAATAGGCTTTTATAAGAAGAATGGAATGAAATTAAGCAATACAAGCTGTTATTTCCTTGGTAATGAATATAGAATATTGTATGCAGGCGATGAAGTAGAAGATGACTGTATGGATGAGATAACAGATACTGTATACAGAGATTTCTTCGGAGATGAATTCGTGGATATGAATGTAAGATTTCATTAATAATAATAAGTAAAAGCCCTGATTGAGTTAATAATCTTTTGAAAATGTAATAACACCTTAAAAATAATAAGTGTACTAATTGACAAAATATGATTAGTTATCGCATAATATGACGTATGAATATGTATAATTATTCATGTTCTGGCAGGTATATGTCTAGCGCATCAGGCATTTATCAGGCAGGTACTAAAGAGTGCGCAGAAAAGAGGATTACAATGAACAATCAGGAAATGATGGAACTAACAACGGTTGATAAAAGTGAATTTGAAGAACTCGTTAAAGAGTGTACAAGATCAGGCTCCATTGACCAGAATTTATATATCGAATATGATGTTAAGAGGGGTCTTCGTGATAGCAATGGTAATGGTGTTCTTACAGGACTTACAGAAATATCTGATGTATGTGGTAATGAGAATGTTCATGGTAGAAAGATACCTGTCGATGGACAGTTATATTTTCAGGGATATAATGTCCAGGATATTATAAAAGGCTCTACAAGAGATAGATTCCGTTTTGAAGAAGCAACTTACCTTCTTTTATTTGGTAATCTTCCTACAGAGAAACAGCTTGACAGTTTCCTTAGAATACTTGCTGATTTACAGGAACTTTCAGGTGCATTTATCAGAGATGTAATTATGAAGGCAACAAGTACTAATCTTATGAATTCACTTATGAAAAGTATCTTAAGCCTTTATTCATATGATGAAAATCCGGATGACATATCAATTCCTAATGTATTAAGGCAGTCGTTACAGCTTATAGCTAAGATGCCTTTGCTTACAGTATATGCGTATCAGTCATATAGACATTTTAAATTAGACGGAACGCTTATGATTAAGAATCCTAGGAAGGGATATTCAACGGCAGAGAATATTCTTTATATGTTAAGAGATGATGGACAGTTCACAGAGCTTGAAGCTAAGGTTCTTGATATCTGTCTTGTACTCCACGCAGAGCATGGTGGTGGTAATAACTCAACATTTACTAACCACGTTGTAACATCATCAGGAACTGATACATATTCAGCTATGGCAGCTTCAATCGCTTCCCTTAAAGGTCCTAAGCATGGTGGTGCTAACCTTAAGGTTCAGGAAATGTTCGCTGATATAAAAGCTAACTGCAAGGATTGGGATAATAAAGAAGAAATCTGTGCATATCTTAATAAAATTCTTGATAAACAAGCATTTGATGGTGCAGGTCTTATATATGGTATGGGTCACGCTGTATACACTAATTCTGACCCAAGAGAAGTTATACTTAAGAGCTTTGCGAAAAATCTTTCTGTTGAAAAGGGAATGGAGAAGGAGTATGCTCTTTATGAGACAGTAGAAAAAGAAGCGGGACAGCTTATTATGAACAAAAGAAAAATGTTCAAGCCGGTATGTGCCAATGTCGATTTCTACAGTGGATTTGTATATTCAATGCTTGGTATTCCAGAAGAAATGTTTACACCTATGTTCGCAACAGCTCGTATTTCAGGCTGGTGTGCTCATCGTCTTGAAGAGCTTGTCAATGCAGGAAAGATTATTCGTCCTGCTTATAAGTATGTAGGCTGGCATAGGGATTATCCTAAGATGGAAGAACGCAAATAATAATTAGCAATTAAAGAGGTATTAATCAAAATGTCACAATATAAGGTAAGAAAGTTAAATAAGCCAATTAACTGTGTTGTTGAAGTGCCAGGTTCTAAGAGTATTACGAACAGAGCACTTCTTATGGCAGCGTTATCAGATGGGGAGTGCAGACTTAATGGAGTGTTATTCAGCGATGATTCAAGACATTTTCTTTCAAGTCTTATAGCATTAGGTTATGTTATACAGGTAAATGAAGTTGACAAATATGCAATCATAGAAGGACATAGTGGCAATATTCCTAAGAAAGAGGGCGTTATCAATGTAGGCAGTGCAGGAACAGCAGCAAGATTTCTTACGGCAATGTTAGCTTTTTCTGATGGACAGTATACAATAGAAAGTTCTGAGCAGATGAAGAAAAGACCAATGCTTCCTTTATTTAATGCACTTGAAGATATGGGAGCGCATTTTGAGTTCCTTGAAAAAAACGGACATCTTCCAGTAAAGGTAACAGGTGCAGCTTTTGGCGGTAATAAGCCTAAGGCAGAGGTATCAATTGACATAAGTGAGAGTACACAGTTCTTAAGTGCACTTATGATGACAGCACCAATGCTTGACAGTGGTCTTAAGATTAATATTACAAGCAAGAAGACAGATGGCTCATATATAAGAATAACATCTAATATGATGAAGCAGTTCGGCTGTGAGGTTGTACACGAAGGGGCTGTATATCAGATACCTGCTTATGACAATTATGTTGCAGGTACATATCAGATTGAACCTGATGTGTCAGCAGCCTGCTATTTCTATGCGGCAGCAGCACTTACAGGTGGTTATGCCCTTGTTAAGAATGTAAGATATACTTCAATGCAGGGTGATATGAAGTTCCTTGAGGTGTTAAAGCAGTTAGGCTGTAAAGTTGAGGAAGAGCATGAAGGAATAAGTGTTACAGGTCCTGCTAATGGTGAATACAATGGCGTAGACGTAGATATGAATGACTTCTCAGATCAGACAATGACACTTGCGGCAATTGCTCCATTTGCAAAGACACCAACAATTATAAGAAATATTGAACATATAAGACTTCAGGAGTCAGATAGAATAGAGGCTATTGCTAATGAACTTAACAGCCTCTGCATAGATATTAAGAAGGGAAGAGACAGAATAGAAATTCTTCCAGGAAATGTTAAACCAGGCGTTGTAAAGACATATTCCGATCATAGAATGGCTATGGCATTTGCACTTATCGGGCTCAGAGTGGATGGCATTATAATTGATGATTATGAGTGTTGTGCGAAGACCTTTGAGGATTATTTTCAGGTGCTTGACAGGGCTACACGAGAGTAATGCGAGAGGGGCAGCTTTTGGTTAGTCGGACTTCGGACGATATAAGGCACGATATTAAGGTGTTAAGCTGGAGGTTATGGATTAGCCGGACTATATAAGGCTCGAAAAAAGGGAGGGCTGCTGGGATAAGGTGATGGTCAGGTAAACAGATTGGATATTTCTAAGACTTTCCGTGAAGGTTGTGGATAGGGACACAGCCGCTCAGACGAAACATCCGTGTTTCGTATTCGCTCACTCGTACATCCTTGTACGAGTGCAGTTGGACGTAGAGGGAAAGCCTAAGAAATATCACAATATGTTTAAAGGACCACCACGCACCCCAGCCACCCTCCCTTGATTTTTTTCGTTCCGTATATCTGGGTACTGCTTAATTTACATACGTTGATAAGTCCTACTTAGCCGAGAGAACAACAGCCTCACTCCACGAAATAAATTACGGCAAGCACTTACAAAACTTCCGTCTGGCAATCGCAGTTGTGTGGCATTAATATATTGCAAGCTGGGTACTGTTGAAGCCGCCGGCACTTAGCGGCTGTCCTTTAGTCGCTTAGTATCCGCTGCGGTTTCAAGTAGCGAGAGCGTGCCCAGCGGTAATATAGCAGAGCCTCGCAACGTCCGTTAGTAATAGCTGTCCGTCATTCATCACTGCTTTTTGGAATTACTCTAACACAAGTAAAAGTGCCATCTTGAACTTTCCATTAGCTGTTACGCTGTGAAGTCCGTTCTTTTCAAAACGGAAACATTCTCCTTCGGAAAGCTCATAATCTTTACCTTCGTATCCGATAACTGCCTTTCCTTCAAGAGCAAATACGATAGCATTACCAGGTGCTCTGTGAGGTGTAAGACCTGTTCCCTCATCAAATGCCATAAGGACATACTTCATATCAGGAGTGCTTACCACATCCATATTGGCAATACTGCCTTCTTCATAAGATATAAGGTTCTTAAGTGCAAATACTTCATTAGTTTTTACATTAGCGTTCATATTAATATCCTTTCCTGTACATATAATCTCTGTATACACAATTCCGTTAGATGTCTGCATTCCACATAATGTACCTGTTGGTACAATAAGTAGTTCATCTGGCTGTAATTTAATAGTCTTAGGTTCTTCTCCAATAATGAATTCTCCCCAGCCGGAAGCTACAATATACATAGTCATTCTGTCATAGCTTTCCTGACTTATGGAAGTATCCTTTCCCATAGAGAAGTAAGTTACTTTGGTGGAATTACCAAGTCTGGAATCTCTTGAGATAGTCATACCATTTCTTATCGGGCGAAGTTCTTCAATACTAAATTTCATAATCCTCCAATCTGATGAATAGGGTACATCTAATAGGTGTGGTTGTATAATAATTCTTGTTACAATTTAGAATATAACCTATAATTATATAAATGGGAAGTACGCACATTTAGGTTATATACTTTCCTTTAGGTTAGTGTGGAGTGAAAAAATTCTGGCGGAGGGGTAATGGAGGACGGACGTTGTGGAGGACGTGTTGTATTACCGCTGGGCACGCTCTCGCTACTTGAAACCGTAGCGGTACTAAGCGGCTAAAGGACAGCCGCTAAGTTTTTTGATAACTTAGGAAGGAGCTGGTTTTATGAAAGAGATGTGTAGTTTATGTTGTCAGACGGGGGAGGGGATTGGTGATACGGATTTTGGGTATACTTTGTCGCTTATAAGTGGGAAGTATAAGCTTGTGATTATGTACTGGCTGGCTAACCATAAGGAGGTTATGAGGTATAGTGAGCTTAAAAGATGTATGGGAAATATATCACATAAGACACTTAGTGCCACATTAAAGGAGATGGAGGCGGACAGGCTTATTGTAAGAAAAGAGTATCCTCAAATTCCACCAAAAGTAGAGTACAGCCTGTCAGAAAGAGGTAAGTCATTAGTACCGGTTCTTGTTGCAATGTGCAAGTGGGGTGGAGAGCACAGAGACGATGAATAAATATATTGACATTTTATCAACTGTGTATTATTGTACTAATAGAGTAATACAATAATACAATGTAAGGCGCATATATTGTTTATGCATTACTACCATATGGGAATTATCAATATTGATTATAAGCAGGAGAAATAAGTTATGAGTTGGAACTTTAGTAACGATGTCCCTATATATCTGCAAATAATGGAGCATTTTAAAGTTCAGATAGCCAGTGGAAAGCTTGCAGTTGGCGATAAGATTCCGCCTGTTAGAGAGCTTGCATTAGAGGCAGGGGTTAATCCTAACACAATGCAGAAGGCTTTATCAGAGCTTGAAAGAGAAGGTTATCTTGAATCACAGAGAACATCTGGAAGGTTAGTTGCAGACAGAGGTAAAAAGATAGACAGGTTAAAGCAGGATATGGCTATAGAGCTTTGTGAGAGCTTCTATAATGGAATGAAAAAGATAGGTTTTACTCCAGAAGAAGCACTTGCAGAGTATAAGGGATATATCAGCCGTATGGAAGAATAAAAGTTACAACAAGGAATAAATGTTATAACTGTGCTTTAATTTATCTTGGAATGGAGGCTATATGAGCAATTTGGTGGAGATTAAAGAATTAGGTAAATGCTACGGCAAGAAAAAGGTTATGAATAATCTGTCACTTTCTTTGGAGAGCGGCAGGATTATAGGAATATTAGGTCCTAACGGAAGCGGTAAGAGTACGCTTATTAAGATGATGGCAGGTGTGCTTAAGCCAACGTCAGGACAGATAATAATTAATGGGTATCCGGTTGGTGTTGATACTAAGAAGATAGTGTCATATCTTCCAGAAAGAACATACCTTAACCCATCTATGAAAGTAAAGGAAGCAGTTGACTATTTTGCGGATTTCTATGAGGATTTTTCAAGGCAGAAAGCACTTGATATGCTTGAGAAGTTTGGAATTAATGAGCAGGATAAGATAAAGTCACTTTCTAAAGGAACAAGGGAAAAGGTGCAGATAGTTCTTGTTATGAGCAGGGAAGCAAAGCTGTATCTTTTAGATGAGCCTATGGGTGGCGTTGACCCTGCGGCAAGAGATTACATTTTACGGACAATAATAAGCAATTATAATGAAGATGCGACAGTTGTTATAACAACACATCTTATCAGTGATATAGAAAATGTTCTTGACGAGGTTGTATTTATAAAACAGGGCGAGGTATATCTTAAGGAGTCAGTTGATGATATAAGAACCAAATACAATAAGAGTGTTGACGCATTATTCAGGGAGGTGTTCGTATGTTATTAACAGCAGGCAGATTAATAAAATATGATTTGAAAGAATTATTTAAAAAGCACATTGCATTATATATAGTTACATTACTTGCAGCATTTGGGTGCTGGGCATTACATATGTTGTCAGAATATGTTCCGGATAATGGCATTACACCAGTGGCATATCCGGTTATGATAGCAGTTTATGTAATTGTATGCGTAGTTTTATTTATTGTAAGCATAGTATTTGTGATATTATATTTTAGAAGAAGCATGTTAAAAGATGAGGGCTATCTTACCCACACACTTCCAGTTCCTGTATGGCTTATATATGTATGCAAGCTTATATCAGGATATATTATATATCTTGTTAATTTTGTAGTGATTATTGTTTCTGTATGTATAGCAATTGCAAGGGTAGACTGGATATGGAGAGTGCCAGAGAGTATTAATGAGCAGTTAAATGTGTTAGGATATAAAGGCAGTTTCTGCACATTAATAATTATATTGATTATATTGTCAGGGATATATATGTATGCAATGTTCTTTTTCTGTATGTGTATGGGATATACAGCCAATGGCAACAGGGATGCATTCTCATTTGTAACATATATTGCAGTGTATATTGTTGGACAGATATTGAATGTTATTGTGCTTTTACTTACGCCAATAAAGGGGAATGGTAATATGTTTGAAGAGATGATTAAGGAATCTGTAACGGGAAGTGATGTGGCATTTAAGTTTGAAGAATTCGGACATATTATGACAGGTTCGGTTGTGATGTCAGTAGTTATGTTTATTGCGTTTGTGGCTGCCTCAATATATATACTCGATAAGAAATTAAATCTTGAATAATAATTTTAAAGCTTAATTTCTGGTAACTATTATTTAAGAAGTCTTTTTTACAAGAGAATTACTTAAGGAGCAGTATTATGGCAAGAAGTACGGATTTGACAAAAGGAAATATAACGAGAGGCTTATGGGGATTTGCACTTCCTCTTATGTTAGGAAATGTATTACAGCAGCTTTACAATCTTGTAGATACGTGGGTTGTTGGACGATATGTAGGTGATAATGCACTGGCGGCAGTTGGTTCGTCATATACGCTTATGACATTTCTTACATCAGTAATTATAGGTTTATGTCTTGGCAGCAGTTCATTTGTGTCTATGGCATATGGCAGAAAAGATGTTAAGGCTATCCGTAATGGAATATTCTTATCATCATCTATGATAGGTGCAATTGCTGTTGTGATTATGGCATTGTTCTATATATTAGTTGATAAGATTATATTACTTTTGCAGGTTCCGTATGAAATTGCCGGAGATATGAAAGAATATCTTATATATGTGTTTATAGGTTTTATTGCAATATACATATATAATTATGTGTCTAATATATTAAGGGGAATTGGCAATTCGGTAGTTCCCCTTGTATTTCTATCAGTATCAGTTGTGCTTAATATATTTTTAGATATATTGTTTGTGGCAGGTTTTAATATGGGAATTAAGGGTGCGGCAGCAGCAACAGTGATAGCACAGTATATATCTGGAATAGGGATATTTATATATATGATTGCGGCTTATCCTGAATACAGGATACATAAAGACGATATGCAGTTTAATAAAGAAAATATAACGAATATATTTTCTTTATCAGGCTTTACCTGTCTTCAGCAGTCAGTTATGAATTTTGGAATATTATGCGTACAGGGAATAGTAAACAGTTTTGGTACAGTGATTATGGCAGCATTTGCAGTGGCTGTAAAGATAGATACCATAGCATATATGCCGGTACAGGATTTTGGAAATGCGTTTTCAGTATTTGTTGCACAGAATTACGGGGCAGGGCAGAGACAGCGTATTAAGAAAGGAATAAAGCAGTCAGTAGTAAGCGTTATTATATTCTGCGTGTGCATAAGTGCAGTTGTATGTGGATTTGCAGACACATTTATGGGCATATTTGTTGATAATTCAAGCGTGGAAGTAATTAATGCGGGAGCTGTGTATCTTAGAATGGAGGGAACATTTTATATAGGAATTGGAATATTATTTATGCTGTATGGCTATTACAGGGCAATCAATAAGCCGATGATGTCAGTTGTGCTTACAGTGATATCACTTGGAACAAGAGTTGTGCTTGCATACACTTTATCTGGAATATCAGCAATTGGGGTTATTGGAATATGGGTGGCTATTCCTATTGGCTGGTTCTTAGCAGATGCGGCAGGGATTATTTATTACATTTTTAAAGCAGGTAAAAGCTACATATAAGTGTGACATAAGCGTGGCAGAAATGTGAGCGGAAATGGAGAAGGATAATGAGCAGGATATTAGTTGTTGAGGATGATGAGGTATTACGAAATGAGCTTATTGAACTTTTGCGTAATGAAGGATATGCGGCAGAATATATAAGTACATTTTCAGATACGGCAGGACAGATTATAAAATCAAAGCCAGATCTTGTGCTTCTGGATATTAACATTCCAGAGCTTAACGGAGAGCTTGTATTAAGAAAGTTAAGAAAAGAGACGGATATACCGGTAATTATGGTGACGAGCAGAACATCAGAGAGTGATGAGGTGCTGTCAATGAGTTATGGGGCAGATGATTATATAACCAAGCCATATAACCCGACAATACTTATGCTTAGAATATCTGCTGTAATAAAGAGGACAAGAAAGCAGGACAGCAGTGAGGCAGATACAGGTGAGAAGGGAATATACCAGTATAGGCAAGCAGCTGTTAATACTGCGAAAGGAACATTAAGCCGTGGGGAGAAAGAGCTCGTGCTTACCAAGAATGAGATGATAATATTCTTAAGTCTGCTTAACAATATAGGAAAGATTGTATCAAGAGATGAACTTATGACGGCACTGTGGGATAACGAGGAATATATTAATGATAATGCACTCACTGTTAATATAAGCAGGTTAAGAGCGAAGCTTTCGGATTTCGGATACGAAGATGCGATAGAAACAAGAAAGAAACAGGGGTATTGTCTTGTATGAAATTAAAAGAATATATAAAAGATGAGTTGTTTAAAATTATACTTATTATTGTATATATAATGCTTATATGTGGGCTTCTGTGTGCATTTAACTTCGGAGTACAGATGGCGGCACTTATGGCTGTGCTTGCAGCCATATTTTTTATTATAATGTTCATATGGGATTTTTGCAGAAAACGGAATTTCTATAACAGTCTTATTGATAATACGCAGATGATTGATAAGAAATATCTTGTTATTGAAACACTGGACGAGCCGGAATTCTATGAGGGAAATCTTGTGTATACAGCGATGTATGACATTAATAAATCTATGATTGAGCATATCAATCAGTATGAGAGGGGACAGCAGGATTTTAAAGATTTCATAGAAATGTGGGTTCACGAGATAAAGCTTCCAATAGCAAGCCTTACGCTTATGTGCCACAATGACAAAGAGCATATAGATAAGAAATTTATTACACAGCTTAACAGGCTTGATGATTATGCGGACAAGGTACTTTATTATGTGAGGTCAGAAAATGCAGAGAAAGACTATTCATTTGGAAAAGTTAATCTAAAAACAATTATTAACAAGACAGCAGTTAAGAATAAAGACATAATATTAAGCAACAACATAAGTCTTAATGTCCACGACATAGATACTTATGTTAATACTGACGCCAAATGGCTTGAATTCATAGTCAATCAGATTATAAGCAACAGTATTAAATACAAAAAGACATCAGGAGAGGCTTATATCGAAGTATATTCAGAGCAAAGACAGGACAGTGGCACAGACAAAGTGGGGTATGCTGTGCTTCATATAAAGGATAACGGAATTGGAATACCAGCTAAAGATATAGATAAGGTATTTATTAAATCTTATACAGGCTCTAACGGAAGAAATAATGCCAAATCGACAGGAATGGGCTTGTATATTGCTAAAAATATGTGTGGCAAGCTTGGACATAATATAAAGATAAAGTCAATTGAGGGAGAATATACAGAGGTTGAAATAACATTTTACGGGGACAGCTATTACAACCCGGTTAATATTGAAAAGACCGATATTATAAAGAATTAATATTACAGAAAGTTAATATTATACAAAGCCAATATTACAAAAATGTAACATTGCGTAATATTAGAATTACGACAGATAACAAAATCCTTATTACAATGTAGAGGAAGTCAAGTGATTGGCGGATATGAGCCTTAGAGGTTTCGTATACAGAAATGGAGGATTTTATATGAGTGAGAATATTTTGAGAATTCAAAATGTAGAGAAATACTATGGCAGCAGGAATAACCTGACTAAAGCGATAGATGATATATCGTTTGATGTAAATAAGGGTGAATTCGTTGCTATTATGGGTGCTTCGGGAAGCGGTAAGACAACACTTCTTAACTGCATATCTACAATTGATAAGGTTACAAGTGGCAATATATATGTAGATGGCAATAATATCACACAGCTTAAAGGAAGTGCTCTTAACAGATTCAGAAGAGATAAGCTGGGATTTATATTTCAGGATTTTAATCTTCTGGACACACTTACAGCATATGAGAATATTGCACTTGCATTGTCAATCAGAAATGATTCTGCTGAGATAATTGACAGGGCAGTAAAAAATGTAGCAGAACAGCTTGATATAACAGAGATATTAAATAAATATCCTTACCAGATGTCAGGTGGACAGAAACAGAGAGTTGCTTCTGCAAGGGCAATTATAACAAGTCCAAGTCTGGTGCTTGCCGATGAGCCGACAGGAGCTCTTGACTCAAGAGCTGCTAAGCTTCTTCTTGAAAGGTTTAATATGCTTAACAGGGAATTGCAGGCGACAATACTTATGGTAACACACGACTCATTTACTGCAAGTTATGCAAGCAGAATTATATTTATCAAGGACGGTAAGATATTCCACGAGCTTAACCGTGGTGATGATGACAGGAAGACCTTATTTAACAAGATAATAGATGTTGTTTCATTATTGGGAGGTGACGCGGGCGATGCTCTTTAAACTATCATTTTCCAATATGAAAAAAAGCTTGAAGGATTATGCAGTATATTTCTTCACGTTAATACTCGGTGTTGCGATATTTTATCTTTTCAATGCAATTGAAACACAGACAACTATGCTTAAAATATCAGAAGACACAAGAGAGATAGTAAAGCTTATTAATACAACACTTTCGGGAGTAAGTGTATTTGTTGCATTTATACTTGGATTTCTTGTTATATATGCAAGTAATTTCCTTATGAAGAAGAGAAAAAAAGAATTTGCATTATACATTCTTCTTGGAATGGGAAAAAGGAAAATATCACTTATACTGTTTCTTGAAACACTGATTATAGGTGTTATATCGTTAGGAATAGGACTTATGGCAGGAATAGGACTTTCACAGGTTACAAGTATATTTGTTGCCAATATGTTTGGGGTTAACATTGAGAAATACAGATTTGTATTTTCTCATCAGGCATTTGTAAAGACATTGATATATTTTGCAATTATATATGTTATCGTAATACTCTTTAATATGTTCTGCATTAACAAATATAAGCTTATAGACCTTCTTACAGGAAGCAGAAAGGCAGAAAAAGCAACTAACAAAAATCCATATATATGTGCAGTTGTATGGATAATATCAGTTGTACTGCTTGCATTTGCCTACTATAAGGTATCAGATAGCAAGAATCTTAAGTTAGTTACTGACCTTGGTAAATATATAGTAATGGGCTGTGCAGGCACATTTTTATTCTTCTGGTCATTATCAGGAATTGTGTTCTCAGCAGTACATTCTATGAAAAAGGTGTACTACAAAGGACTTAACAGCTTTGTGTTCCGTCAGATGAGCAGCCGTATGAACAGCAACGTGTTCGCAATGACAGTTATATGCCTTATGATGTTTATAACAATCTGCGTATTATCAAGCGGACTTACAGTGCGTAATTCACTTGTACACAATATTGATATGCTATCACCAGCAGATGTGCAGATAGAGAAGGAACTTTATTCAGATGATGAGGCAGAATTGATTAAAGATTATTATAAGAGAAAAGATATTGACCTTGAAGATATTCTTAAAGATATAGTAGATGTGTATGTATACAATACAAGTGAACTTACAATTAATGATACTTTAGGAAATACAGAAGCAGCGAAGGCTAATAATCCGGATATCACAGATAATATTGATTCGTCATATTTTGATGCATATTATTCTGAAGATATTATGAAACTTAGTGATTATAACAAGGTGGCAGCTCTGTATGGTAATGAACAATACAGCCTTAGTTCTGATGAATATATAATTGTTGCAGACTTTAAGTCGATGGCAGAAGTGCGAAACAAAGCCTTAGATAAGGGAGTAAAGATTGCTTTAAATGGGAAATTGTTAAAGCCAAAATATAATCGTTGTTCGGATGGTTTTGTCCAGATGTCATCTAACCATATAAATATAGGAATTGTGGTTGTGCCAGACGAAGTACTTGAAACAATGCTTCCAACAGGTGAATATTATATTGGTAATTATAATATACCAGAGGGTGATGAACGTGAGGCAGTTGGTAAAAAGATTGTAAAGATAGCGAATGGTGCTGGTAAAGAAGGTATTATAATGGATATTAATACGCTTATCTCAGTAAAAGAAAATTCAATGGGGCTTGGTGCTATGATAGCATTTATAGCATTGTACATTGGACTTATATTCCTTATATCCGGAGCGGCAATACTTGCATTAAAAGAGCTGTCAGAAAGTGCTGATAATCTTGGCAGATATAAGATACTTAAAAATCTTGGAACAGACAATAGCAAAATCAATCACGTAGTATTAAAGCAGACAGCGATATTCTTTGGAATACCAATGTCACTTGCAATAATACACTCAGTATTCGGGATGAGGGTAAGCTATATGGTGATGGAACAGCTTGGTACGGAATATATGGTACAGTCAATAATAATGACCGGAGTGTTTATACTTTTGATATATGGAGGGTATTTTGTTATAACTTATAATAGTTGTAAGAATATGATAAAAAATATTTGATTGGGCAATTGGGGGAGAGGAATGTAGGTTGTGAGGGATTGGGGAGAGCTGGCACAGGCAACGGCGACACGCTTGCGCTTAAGTGTCGCTCGCAGCGGTACTAAAGTGCTAAAGGACAGCACTTAAGTGCCGGCGGCTCCCCATCGTCTTCTTATGCCTGTGCCAGCTCTCCCCAATCTCAATCTACATTATTGGCAGATTTTATAGAACAATGTATTTTAAATGTTAAATAAATATAAACATATTGACAGAACTATAGTTAAATGATAATATGCGAAATGCAAACGATTTGCAAATTTAATGCAAATTACTATGCATTTCGCATTTTTTATTTAATAGGAAATTCCAATAGAATTTCCTATTAAATAAAAGGCACTATGCGAAGTTACTAACATAAAGTGCGCCACAATTTAAAGTGTGCAACAATGTACCCCAATCGGTGTCATTATCATAGAGAAAATGGTCCTATATTAACAATTAATGACCCCACCCACAAGAAAGGAGCCGTACACAATGCCCAAAATATACCATACTAAAGCTACCCAGGAAATCGAACAATACCTTTCGCTCCAGAAAGACAAGAGCTTCTGCGTGGCTGACGTATATCATTACCTTGAAAGCAACAATGTAGATGTCAACCAGTCAACAGTGTACCGTACGCTCGACAGAATGACAGATAATGGAGTGCTTGTGCGTTTTAAGACAGCAAGCAGTGGTAATTATTATTATAGAATATCAGATGAGCATAATAATTGTGATGCACATCTTCATATGCAGTGCCGTAAGTGTGGAAAGGTTATGCACCTTGACTGTGCATTTATGGACGAAATAAGAAAAAATCTTATGAAACAATATGGATTTACACTTGAATGTAATGGCTCAACTTTAAGCGGTCTTTGCAGGAATTGCAAAGATGAGCAGGGTTAGAATGGAGTAAAGATAATATGCAGAATAAGCATTTTAATATAGATATAAAAATGGCAGGAAAAAGAATAAAAGCATTATTTATGAGTACTGTTCTTCTGATTGGTACATTTTCAATGCTGTTATTAACAGGCTGTTCATCAGATACAGGGTATGATGATGACAGGATAAGTATTGTGTGTACAACATTCCCACAGTACGACTGGCTAAGTCAGATAATAGGTGATAATTCCGATAAATTCAGACTGACACTTCTTATTAATGGTGGAGTGGATTTACACAGTTACCAGCCTTCAGCTAAGGATATGACTAAGATTTCATCAGCAGACGTGTTTGTGTATGTCGGAGGTGAGTCTGATGCGTGGGTTCTTGATGCGGTAAGGGAAACTAAGAACAAAGAAATGATAAAAGTCAATATGATGGAGCTTATAAGCGACAGGACTAAAGAGGAAGAGGTAATAGAAGGTATGCAGGAGAGCCGTTTCCAGTTCAGGCATACACACACACATTCCCATAGTGCAGACGACCACAGTGATGACCACGCAGATGAGCATAGTGATGACCATACAGCAGATGACCACGCAGATGAACATACAGCAGGTGAACACAGCGATGACCATAGCGAAGATAATCACGCAGACTACCATAGTTTGGAGGAAGGGCACAATCACACAGACGATGATATTGAATATGACGAGCATATATGGCTCTCTTTGAAAAATGCAGCTATATTAACACAGTATCTTGCGGATATAGTCAAGGATTTGGATAAAGATAATTCGCAGTTATACCAGGATAACGCTGATGCGTATATAAATCAGCTTGCCAGACTTGATAGTGATTATGAAAATGTATGTGAGAACTCAAGACTTAAGACAGTTGTATTTGGAGACAGATTTCCATTCAGGTATCTTGTTGATGATTACGGAATTGATTATTATGCCGCATTTGCAGGCTGTTCAGCAGAAACAGAGGCAAGTTTTAAGACGGTTACATTTCTTTCAGGCAAGATAGATGAGATAGGAACAGGAAGTATACTTGTAATTGATGGTTCTGATAAAAGAATAGCTAACACTATTAAGGGCAATACAAGCCAGAAGAACCAGCAGATACTTACTATGGACTCAATGCAGTCGGCAGGGACAGACGATGCAGATTATACATATCTGAATGTTATGAGTAATAACCTTGTCGTATTAAAACAGGCTTTACAATAGAAATAAGAATTTATGAAAGGGAAAAAAATGTCATATATAGAATGTGAGAATTTAGCTTTGGGATATGAGGGAAAGGCAGTTGTATCTGGCCTTAATTTCAAGGTCAATAAAGGTGATTATTTATGTGTGCTTGGTGAAAATGGAGCTGGAAAAAGCACACTTATAAAGACACTGCTTAACCTTATAGATAAAGTATCAGGAAAGATAGAATATGGTGATGGCCTTAAGGATTATGAGATAGGTTATCTTCCACAGCAGACAGTTGTACAGAAGGATTTTCCAGCTACTGTATGGGAAGTTGTTCTGTCAGGAACACTTGCAGGAAGCGGATTTAAGCCATTTTACGGAAAGAAAGAGAAAAGTCTTGCAATTGAGAAGATGAGAGAGCTTGATATTACAGACCTTAAGAAAAAATGTTACCGCAATCTTTCAGGCGGACAACAGCAGAGGGTCTTACTTGCAAGAGCACTCTGTGCAACTTCCAAGGTAATACTTTTAGATGAGCCTGTTACAGGTTTAGACCCTAAGGTGACAGCAGAATTTTACGAGATATTAAAGAAGCTTAACGATAAAGGAATAACAGTAATTATGGTGTCCCACGACCTTCAGTCGGTATCATATGCGACACATATTCTTTATCTTGACAGTAAAGACAGCTTTTATGGTACTAAGAAAGAATTTATGCAAAGCGACAAAGCCAATGTATTTGGACAGATGGAAGGAGATGAGGAGTAATGAGTGGCTTTATACAGGAATTTCAGTTTTATATGTCATATCCATTTGTAAGATATGCGCTTATCGTAGGCGTGCTTATCTCTTTATGCTCATCACTTCTTGGCGTGACACTTGTGTTAAAGAGATTTTCCTTCATAGGAGATGGCTTGTCACACGTTGCATTTGGTGCACTTGCAATAGCTACAGTGTTAAAGATTGCTAATGTAAATATATTCATTATGCCTGTAACAATAGTGTGTGCGATATTGCTTCTTAGAACAGGAACTAACACGAAATTAAAGGGTGATGCAGCAATAGCTATGCTTTCAGTAGGCTCAATGGCAGTTGGTTACCTTATATTAAATGTGTTCTCAGTATCCTCAAATGTATCAGGAGATGTGTGTTCCACACTTTTTGGTTCAACATCAATACTTACACTTACAGGTTCAGAAGTCGTTATGTGTGTAATTGCTTCACTTGTAGTTGTTGCATTTTTTATAATATTCTATAACAGAATATTCTCAGTGACATTTGATGAGAATTTTACACGCTCAATGGGCAAAAATACTAATGTATACAATCTTATGATAGCAGTTATAACAGCAGTAATAATCGTGCTTGCAATGAACCTCGTAGGCTCACTGCTTATAACAGCCCTCTTAGTATTCCCCGCCTTGTCAGCGATGAGAGTAATGACAAGCTTCAAATCAGTTATAATATACTCAGCAATCCTTTCGGTATTTGGGGCAGTATTTGGAATAATAATATCAATATTTACCTCAACTCCTGTAGGTTCGACAATCGTAACGATATATATTCTCATTTTCATAATTAACTGCATAATTGGAAGAATTCTGAGAATATGATATAATGAGCGCAAAAGAAAAGGAAGCGGCTGCGAAGCAGACATTTACTT
>OGFW01001329.1_pt1 | contig 19860 bp, 19 predicted proteins | sample 1570991 | NCBI WGS metagenome assembly OGFW01 (sample SAMEA2582074, study PRJEB24529) | metagenome | biome: Human gut stool | place: China | collected 2011
CCGCTGGCGATCAGTGGCTGCGTCACCCGCTGAGACAGACGCCGGATCACATCCGGCATTGCCCCCGGCAAAATGTCGATCACATCCGCATGGGAACTCTGGCGCACCACATTTTCAAAGGAAATGGAATCCAGCAGGAAAAAACGCTGCACCGTGATCAGTCCCAGTTCCTTCGCGTGATGGATGAGATTGGGTCTGGTGGAGATGATCCCATCCGCTTTTGTAGCCTCCGCCAGAAAATCCACGGCGATCTCCCCCCGATTGCTCAGTCCCTCGATCAGATCCGCATGGACAAAGGCCAGCTTGCCTGCTGCCCTGATCCGCTTTACGATCTGCCCGATGTCCAGGATCGTCCCATACAAAATAAACACGGCAGCACATTCCGATCTCAGGGCATGGGCAAGTCCCATGTCGTTTTTTACAGCCGCAATCACCGGAGCCTCCTGAATCGCTTCTTCAAACACCGCCTGTCTGCCTTTCATAAACTGCCCTCCCATAGTGCGTCTGTCTCTCATACATACTGAGAAACATCATCATGAAACGATAGATCATCAGAGATTATTCTTCTCTCCCGCATTATAGTAAATCCTCTGGCATTTCACAAGCGAATCCGTTCATTTTCTAAAATGTAAGTTTTTGCTGTGATTATGGTACAATTTTGTCGCGCCCATTTTTCTTATTCTGCAAGCGCGTCGGCGCTCCCGGAAAAACGCAGGTTGACAGGCGTCACACTTGGACGCAACAGCTAAAATCTCCTCACAGAATCTGTGCGGTTTAAACGAAAAAAATGCAAATTGGCGAAATGCACTTGTCACTTCGCTAAAAAAGGAGTAAAATGAAGGCACTTCAAAGGGTTGCTGAAGAGTTTGAGAGCTGGGGCAACAGAGCAAGTTTTCTCCCGGAATCGAGAGACTTGTTCATGTTGTACTTGGCTTTTTTCTTTGCACCTTTGCTGATTTCACAGCAGAGCCGGGGGCGCTCTCTCCCCGTTTCTGCATTCCATGCAAGGAGTGATGGAATGCACACAATGATCACGGCCCACTCAGGTTGCGAGGGTAGGCCGGACAATTCTCTGGAATATGTTCAATACGCTCTGCACTGCGGTGCGGACGCATTGGAAGTGGATGTACATCCTAAGGATGACGGCTTTTACATCAGCCATGATCCATCCGATGGCGCACATCCTGATCTGAAAGATGTGTTTTCTCTGATTCGCGGCAGCGGCGTAAAGGTCAACTGCGATCTCAAGCATCCCGGCATCGAACACGCAGTCCTAACATTGGCGCAAGCCTGCGGTGTGGACGAACAGTTGATTTTTTCCGGCTCCGTCTCCCTTGAAGCTATACAGGATCCCGCGATCCGGTGCCGCACGTTTTGGAATATTGAAAGTGCCATGCCTACGCTTTATGCGCAGTGCGAGGCTGGTATTCCGCTTACAGAAGAACAGATTCGCGCCGCTATTTCCCTCTATCGACGCTGCGGCGTGCAGATCGTCAATCTTTATTACGGCCTGTGCACACAGGAGCGCATTGCGCTCCTGCGTGAAAACGGGATCCTCGCCTCCGTGTGGACTGTAAATGACGTGTCTTGTGCCCGGCAGTTTCTGGACGCCGGTGTATACAACATCACCACGCGGCAGCCAGTTATGGTTTGCGGACTGCGAAAGGAAACCGGCGTATGAATCAAACATCTTCCCGGCGGATTCTCCTGCTGGCCCCCCATCAGGATGACGAGTGTCTGCAAACTGCCGGTATTATCTATCAAGCCGCTCACTCCGGCGCCCATGTAAGCGTGTGCTTCGCTACAAACGGTGAATACGCTTCCGAGGCAGATGCCGCAGTCAGAGCTGCGGAAAGCCGAAGTGTACTGGCCGCTTTAGGCGTCCCTGCGGAGCAGATCTATTTCTTGGGGTATCCCGATACCGGTATGCCTTACGAAGAAAGCTTTCTCCGCCGGTTATATGACGGCTGCAGGGTATCCGCCTCCCGTTGGGGGAGAACAGAAACCTGGCGGCCTGACGGACAGGATTTTCACTTCATGCGCAGCGGCTGTCACGGTACTTATACCGCCGCAAGCGTTCTGCGGGATCTTTCCGATGTGTTAGCGCTGGTCAATCCGGATACCGTCTACGTTACAGCCCCCGGCGACTGCCACGGCGATCATGACGCCTTGGGCCGTTTTACGACGCAGGCCGTCGCCGCCATGGAAAATCCTCCTGCTTTGTATTATTATCTGATTCACGCAGACCGGACAGATATCTGGCCAGAGCGGGACGCTGAATGGTTCCGCTTGCCGCCCATGGCGGCGGATCATCCGCTTTTACGGTGCGCCGCGGAGCGCCGTCCGCTGCCGGATGGTTTTCCACCCGCGGAAAAATACAGCTTGATTCAAAGCTATACTTCACAGGATCCAGCAGCCTATAACGGGTATCTGCTGGCCTTTGCCAAAAACGATGAGCTCGTCTTTCGGGTCGAAAGACTTCCCTCTCGAACGTGACATTTGCAAAAATTGTGTGAAAAGGGTGGTCGAAGGTGTTCAAATATCTAAATCCAAAGCGCTTTTACTATGCGGTAGGCAAGAAAAAATTTCTGGAATTTATTCTGCTGGCAGTCTTTATGCTGTTCTTTTACGGCCCGCTGATGTACATGTGCATTACAGCTTTTGGCAACGTATATGAGGTTCCCAATATTTTCCCCACGGAATGGGGCTTTAAATGGTGGAACTTCGTGTTCTCTCAAAAGAGTCTGGTCTCCTCAATCGTACAGTCCCTGACCATTGCAGTCATCACCACAGTCTGCTCTATGGTGCTGTGCATCCCGGCGGCTTATTCTCTGGCCCGGTTCCGCTTCCCCGGCAGAAAGATTTTCTTGCTTTCTTTCCGCTGACCAATGCGTTTCCAAAACTGGGCATCTACACTTCTATTGGTATTCTCTTCTATAAATACAATCTGATGGGTACACTGCTGGGCGTTGTCATTATTCATATGATCAACTCCATGATGTTCATGGTTTGGCTCCCATGCAGCGCCTTTCAAGCCGTTCACAAGCAACAGGAGGAAGCCGCTCGGGACGTAGGTGCCGGCCCCATCCGCACCTTCTTCCAGGTGTCCTTCCCCATGGCGATGCCCGGCATTATGGTCGCCACGCTCTATACCTTCCTCGGTTCCATGGAAGAGGCGCAGGGCACACTGCTGGTTGGCCTTGCCCGCATCAAGACGATGCCCGTAGAGATGTACGGCATTATTCTGGATTATCCCGGTCAGGCCGGTGCGGTGTTTGCAATTTTGCTGATGATCCCCGCCGCAGTCATGATCTTTGCGATGAAGAAATATATCGGTCCCGAGGCAATTGCCGGCGGTTTCAAGATGAAGTGATTGAGAGGAATAGAAAATGGCTGAACGGAGTTTAAAACTGGAAATCCGTGATATGACAAAGCGCTATGACAACGGTGATGGCGTCGAGCATATCAATCTGAAAATTTATGAAGGCGAGATCGTCACCATGCTGGGGCCATCCGGCTGCGGAAAGTCCACCATTCTGCGGACCATCGGCGGTTTTCTGGATGTCACTGACGGCGACATTCTGATCGACAATGAATCTATCGTGAAACTGCCGCCGGAAAAGCGGCCGACCGCCATGGTATTCCAGAGCTACAACCTGTGGACCCACATGACGGTATATGAAAATCTGGCTTTCGGCCTGAAGCTGCGCAAGATCCCCAAGGATCAGATCAGGGCCGATATTGATAAGCACCTAAAGCTCGTAAGCATGTCCGGCTTCGAAAAGAAGTATCCCACCCAGCTTTCCGGCGGCCAGCAGCAGCGCATCGCAATTGCCCGTTCCCTGCTGCTCAAGCCCTCCGTACTGCTGTTGGATGAGCCGTGCTCTGCTTTGGACGCCAAAATCCGCCAGCAGATGCGCGAAGAGTTGAAGAAGATTCAGGCCGAACTGGGCATCACCGTGGTATTCGTGACCCACGATCAGGAAGAGGCCATGGCCCTGTCCCACCGCATCGTGGTCATGAACAAGGGTAAATTTGAACAGGTAGGCACTCCTACGGAGATCTACGATAACCCCGCAACCAAGTATGTGGCATCCTTTATTGGCGAAATGAACTTCGTCGAAAAGGACGGAAAGACCGTTGCCGTCCGTCCCGAGGATGTCGCCATCACCAGTGAGCCTGCGGATATCCAGGGCTGCGTGCGGACCATCATGGTTCTGGGACATTACGTGGAGGTCAACGTCCAGTGCGGAGACCTCGTTGTCAAATGTTTCGTGGACCGCGATCAGTCTGAACGTCTCAACCCCGGAGACCCCGTGAACCTCAAATTCCTCAAAACGCATATTTTTTAATTGAAAGGAAGAAGTAAAATGAAAATGAAGCGCATCTTAGCCACCGCGCTGGCCGTCATGATGGCAATGTCTCTTGCTGCCTGCGGTCAGAAATCCGAGCAGTCCGCCAACTCCGGCAGTGACACAAAGAGCACTACCATTCATCTCTGGGCCACTGGTTCCGACAACGTCCGTCAGGTTTATGAGGCGCTGTCCGCCGATTTCAATGGCAACGCCGAAGCCAATCAGGGTTATCAGGTGGAATTGAACTTCCTGCTCTCCGGCACTGGTGGTCAGGGCATGCCTGATATGCTGGCTTCTGCCTGCAAGTCCAACCAGACCAACACCGAGTATGATCTGGTGGATCTGGGCGGCGACGATCTTTCCAAGGTTGTTTCTCTGGTCGGCACAGACGGCTTCATGAAGCTGGATAAATCCAAGATCCCCAATTCTTCCCGGGTCAGAGCTGAATCTGCTGACGCCGCCGAGTTCTGCCAGCCTTATCGCGGCACCACCGTGGTTCTTGCCTACAACTCTCAGAATGTAACTGAAGTTCCCACCACCGCCGAAGAACTGTATCAGTGGATCAAGGATCATCCCGGCCGTTTCGCTTATAACGTGCCTGGCACCGGCGGCGCTGGTGACTCTTTTGTCCGCACCACCGTCTATAACTGCATTGACGATCAGGAAGCCATGACCTCTGATGACCCCAAGTGGATGGATCAGTGGGACGAAGGCTTTGCTAAGCTGGCTGAGCTGCATCCGTATATGTATAAGTCCGGCGGCAGCATCGTCTATCCCAACAAGAACCAGGGCGCTCTGGATCTGCTGTCTCAGGGCGAGATCGACATGTGCCCCATGTGGGCGGATATGCTGCTGAGCCAGCGTGCCGCCGGCACTGTCCCCGCTTACATCAAGATGGCCACCATTCAGCCCTCCTTCACTGGCGCTGTGCAGAGCCTGCTGATTCCCAATTTTGGTTCCAACCCTGATGGCGCCTATATTTTCATCGACTACATGCTTTCCGATACCGCTCAGCAGATCCTGGTCAAGGAAATGGCCGCTATTCCTCTGGTGGACGTCAGCGGTATGGATATGACCGGCTACGAAGATCTGAAGGATCTGGATGTGGGCAGCTTCCGCACGCTGTCTATCGGCGATCTGGGTACCAACTTTAACGAGCGCTGGGATAACGAGATTGGTTCTCTCGGCTAAACTCTGATTTTGAAAGTGTCCGAGGTGTAAAGAATGAGCAAGAAACTAAAACAGATGTTGGCTGCTTATGGATTGGTACTGCCGTCCTTCCTGACGGTCATGCTGGTAGTAGCCTGGCCAATCCTGACGGCCATTAAGACCAGCTTTACAGACCCGGACACCGGCGGTTTTACCTTCGATAACTACAAATACTTTTTTGAAACACCGCGTGAACTGACCAATATCCTCTTCACACTGGGTATTGTGTTCCTCACCGTGGCACTAGCCATCGTTCTGGCTTATCTGTTGGCGCTGTATCTGCGGTTTGTCAAGTCCAAGGTTTCCCGGCTGATTGGCAACCTCTACCTGCTGCCTCGTTTTGTGCCCAGCATGGTGGCGGTGTACGCCATGATCACCGTGGTTCGCGATTCTGGTCTGCTCAACCGTATTTCTCAACTCTTCGGCGGCGATTTTAAGCCGGGTATGATGTACCACGCCAGCGGACTTGTGACCATGAACATGTGGTTCAACATCCCCTTCGCTGCGTTGATGATCACGGCGGGTCTGGGAGCGATCCCCGACTCCATGATTGAAAGCGCTCGGGATGTGGGTGCCAGCAAACTGCGGGTGCTCCGAAGCATGATCCTTCCTCTTTCCATGAAGGACGTGGTCATTGCAGCAACATTCGTGTTCATGTCCAACGTCGGTTCGTTTACCACGCCGTATTTGATGGGCGGCAACTATCCCAAGATGCTGGGCATTGTGCTGTTCGATCAGTTCAACAAGTATTTGCGCTATGAGCGGGCGGCCGCCATGTCGTTTATCATCTTCCTCATTTGCTCTGTTTCCGCCGGTGTATATATCTACACCAACCTGCGCGAAAAAGAGTGGGAGAAATAACGTCTGCCTTACAGGGAGGAGCTCATAGGAGTCTCCTCCCTGTATTTTTCCGGGAAGCCTATCCGCCGCGCCGGCTTCCTTTCTCCATCCGGTACGCTAAAAACAGGAGGAAAAACTGTGGAACTGCTACTTGACCAGACATTCGCCTTTACTCTGGCGGATGTCCGCAAAAACATTCTGGTTCCTTTCCGCGTTGACCGGGATTTCGATCATCTGGCTATTTGCCTGCACTACGGGCCTAAGGCCATTCGAGATCCCGAGATCATTATGCCGCAGATCCGTAAGTGTGTGAAAACATACTTTCCCGCCGGCTATCAGCTGACAGAAGCGGATATGCAGGAATACCAGGAGCTTTTCAACTTTGTAACGCTTTCTCTGGATAAAAACGGCGAATATGTGGGCTGTGCCCACCGTCATCCGCCACAGCAGATACTGACAATTTCCGCAAGCGGCTCCAGTTGGGGCTTCGCCCCCACAGCAGCTTCCGCAGGAGACTGGCGGGCAGTGCTGCATGTACAGGCCGTGGTAGTCGGCACGGTAGACTACCACTTGAGAATTTACGGAATGGAACGAGGTGAGCAGGATGCTGAAATACCGTCCCTTTGAAATGCACTGCCACACTCGCCACAGCGACGGGACCTTTCTGGTCCCACAGCTGATAGAAAGTGTGGCTGCCTATGGATATGCGGGTCTGGCGCTGACTGACCACAACGCCGTAACCGGACTGCTGGAGGTCACGGAGGAACTGCAGCGGAAAAACAACTGTCTGGTGCTGCCCGGTATTGAGTGGACTACCTTTTACGGCCATTTGTTGGTCATCGGTTGCGACCGCTTCGTAGACTGGCGCTTTGTAACGCCGGACACCATTGACGAAGCCCTGCAGGAGATCCGGGCCGCAGGTGGCATCGCCGGCGTGGCCCACCCCTGTGAGGTTGGATCTCCGCTGATGTGCGGCTGTAATTGGGAATTTCGGGTCAAACGCTGGGATCTGATGGATTATGTGGAGATCTGGTCAGGTCCCGATCCTCACGCCTCCGCCAAGAACGGCCTTGCCATGCCCTGGTACGACGCGCTTTTAAATCAGGGCTACCATTTGGCTATTTCAGCCGGACGCGACTGGCACGGCCCCGACAAGCCCGGCCAGATCCCTCTGCTGACCGCTACCTATCTTGGTATTGACGGAGATGTTACAATAGAGAATGCCAAGGCTGCCATCCGCGCCGGACGAACCTATGTCACCACGGGTCCAACCGTGGATGTTACTCTGAAGCAGGAAAACCGGATCTACAGCCTGGGCCAAACCGCACATCCCGGTCCCGCCTCTGTTTCCGTGCGGATCGGCATGGAGGAACGAAGCAGCGTTTGGGCTCACAATGAAATCACACCTCAGTCCATCCGACTGGTACACAATGGAAAAATCTTGGCTGAACAGCCCTACAACGGTAAGCCTGTGGATTTTTCCGTAAGCTTGGTACCCGGCTGGCTTCGGGTGGAGGTATACGGAACGGCACTTGACCGTCCAGCGGATTCCATTGCACTGACAAGCCCTATTTATTCGGCGGACCTGCGGGATGAATGAACCAAGGAGGAAATCAAGCATGAAACTGACAGTCATCGGAGGCGGCGGTGTCCGCTCCATGTTCCTGGCAAAGAGCATTGCCCAGAAAGCGGCGGAACTCCATATCACTGAACTGGTGTTCATGGATAACGATGGGGAAAAACTGCGGATTTACGGCGGTCTGGCCGCGCATGTCTCCCGGATGCTCAATCCGGAGCTGAAATTCCGGTTGACCACGGATGCCGTAGACGCCGTGAAAGATGCCGACTATATCATCACCACGATTCGAGTGGGCGGCGATCACATGCGGGTGCGAGAGGAGCGCATCGCCTTGGCCAACGGTGTGCTGGGACAGGAAACCACCGGCGCTGCCGGTCTCTCCTTTGCCATGCGCTCCGTTCCGGCATTGGCAGAGTATTGCGAACTGATTCGTCAATATGCCAATCCAACCGTGAAGGTTTTCAACTTTACCAATCCCGCCGGCGTTGTCTCTCAGACTCTGCGAGATATGGGCTATGACTTCACCTATGGGATCTGCGATGCCCCCAGCGGCATGCTGCACCAATTTGCGGACCTCTACGGTGTATCTGCGGATCGGATCGTAGGCGAATGCTACGGTCTGAACCATCTCTCCTTTTTCCGCTCCATCAAAATTGACGGCAAGGAGATCATGCCGGAACTGATTAGCCGGGACGACGCCTATCGTGAAACAGATATGCGCTTTTTCGGCAAGGATCTACTGGAACATATGGGCTGCGTGCTTAACGAATATCTTTACTATTTCTATTATCGGGAACAGGCTGTCAGCAATATTCTCCACGCCCCTCAGACCCGCGGCGAAGTCATCGAGGACATCAATCGTCAAATGACGGCAGAACTTTCCAAAATGGATATTGAAAACGACTTTGAAAGTTGCCTGAAGTGCTTTGAAAAGTGGTATGGCCGACGGGAAGACGCTTACATGGCCAACGAGACCGGTATCCACCGCAATAAGGCGTGGACCTTCGATGTGTTTGCCCCTGATGCCGGCGGCTATGCCGGCGTGGCTCTGCGTTTCATTGATATTGTGGAGTCCGGCAAAGCGGGCAGCATGATCCTCTGCGCTCCCAACCAAGGAGCCATCCCCGGCTTGCGGGATAACGACATTGTAGAGATCACCTGCGACATCGCGCCTGACAGCTGTACGCCTCATAAGGTCACGGATGGCGACGAACGGGCGTTGGAACTGATCCGCCGGGTAAAAGCCTATGAGCGGCTGGCATCTAAGGCTATCCGAGAAAAAAGCCGGACGGCCGCCATTGACTGCCTAACCCTTCATCCTCTGGTGAATTCCTATTCGCTGGCCGTGAAACTGGTGGATTCCTACATTGCGCTGAATACGGGATATAGTGATGGTTGGAAGTAAGACGTTTATCTCCGGCGCCGCTAATGTAAACATTGACCTGTTTTTCTCAGGTCTGCCCCGGCTGCCGGAAGAAGGGCAGGAACTTTATTCCAAGGGATTTTCCCTGCAAATGGGCGGCGGACTGCCCGCCACCCTTATCAATCTGGGGCGCTTAGGCATACCTGTGCGTATCCAGACAGGGCTGGGAAAGGATATGTTCTCTCGTTTTGCTCGGGATGCCTTTGAGTCCGCCGGTGTAACTCCCTTTAACCTCTGCCCACAGACGGATGCGATTCCCCTGAATATCTCCGTCGCTATGCTGACGCCGGGCGACCGAACCTTCTGCTCCTATTCTGATGGTTTTCCGGTGACGGATACGGTATTAGAGCAGGTTTACGCAGACTCCAAGGGAGCGTCCATCTGCGCCATGGATCTTCGATTCCCGGAAGTCTACCGGCAACTGCATCAGGAGGGAACTCTTCTGACGCTGGATACTGGCTGGGACGATGAGATGTCCATCGAAAAATACCGCCCCATGTTGGAATTGGCAGATTTCTACACACCGAACCAGAAGGAAGCGCTGAAAATCACCGGCACAAACACGCCGGAAGAGGCTGCCCGGGTGTTGAGTGAATTTTTCCAGAAAGTGGTGGTAAAGCTGGATGCTTCCGGCTGTCTCATTCAGGAAAACGGCGTGCAGCAGGTGATCCCTGTGATCCCGGAATATGTACATCAGGACTCCACCGGCGCGGGCGACGCCTTTCTGGCCGGTTTCCTGTATGGTCTCTATCATGACTGCTCTCTGGCTGAATGTGTGTTGTACGGCAACATCACCGGCGGCAAATGCGTCACCGCAGTAGGCTGCCTGACAGCCTACTGCACAGAAGCGGAGCTGTTGGAAAAGGCTGCACGCTACCGCAGTCTGCTTCCCTGACACAAAGAAAAACGCACACCACGAGAATTTTTCACGCCAGAGATCATACCGGTGTGGACCGCAAGGCTGTCAATGGGGTCACTCCTTCCCAATGCCTGTACCGAGAGATCAGAATGGGATCATCGGATACCATGATGAATCTCTCAAAGTCAGACTGTATTTCAAGAAACATTATTCGCATGGCTAAGCGGGCATACGGCATATGCTTTGAGCAGTCGGTGACAGTGGTATATCATATTCAGGCAGTCTGCAAACCTAAAAAATAGCGCCTGCCGCAGGACATTGTCTTGCGGCAGGCGCTATTTTTTATATCAGGTAAGACGACGTTTTTCCCATCCGTCTGATTCAACAGGAGAAGCTGCACAAAAAAAGACATGGTTTGCAGACTCCGTCAGAATAAAGTTGTGGGATATGCCCACCTGAATGAAGAGAGCAAACCATGTCCAAAATTATGCAATTCAGCGCAAAACAGCCAACAATCCAATCAAAAACGCCGTTCTTTCCGCTAATCAACGAAATATATAACTGTACACGGGGAGCGACCGTAAATTATTTCTCAAGCCATTCCAGATTTTTCTTGGTATTCCGGTCGAAAAGATGGGCCATAGCGCCGTTGAAGGTAAAGGCGATGGGGCTGCCGATGGTAAACGCGGAGGTGCTTTCCAGCTCCGTGGTGGGAACGATCATAATGGTATCGCTGCCGCAGGCGCTGACGTGGAGATGGACGGCGCTGCCCATCATCTCGCTGACGTCCACGGTGCCGTGGATCATGGAACTCTCATCACCGCTGAGGATCAGGTGCTCAGGCCGGACGCCCAGCGTGATGGGGCTGGCTGCCGCGCCGTTGGCCTTCAGCTTGGCCTGCTTCTCCTCCGGCAGGGTCACCTTGGCGCCGTCCAGCACCACGGCATACTGTCCGTCCTCCAGCACCAGCTCAGCATCGTAGAAGTTCATCTGAGGCATGCCGATGAAGCCGGCCACAAACAGGTTTGCGGGGTGGTTAAAGACCTCCTGCGGCGTGCCGATCTGCTGGATGACGCCGTCTTTCATGATGACGATACGGTCGCCCAGAGTCATGGCCTCCGTCTGGTCGTGGGTCACGTAGATAAAGGTGGTGTTGATGCGCTGGCGCAGCTTGATCAGCTCTGCCCGCATCTGGTTGCGGAGCTTGGCGTCCAGGTTGGACAAAGGCTCGTCCATCAGCAGGACCTTCGGCTCCCGGACGATGGCGCGGCCGATGGCCACGCGCTGACGCTGGCCGCCGGAAAGAGCCTTGGGCTTGCGGTCCAGATACTCCGTGATGTCCAGGATCTCCGCCGCCTGCTCCACCCGCTGATCGATCTCAGCCTTGTCCATTTTCCGCAGCTTCAGGGGGAAAGCGATGTTCTCCCGAACGGTCATGTGGGGGTACAGGGCGTAGTTTTGGAACACCATGGAGATGTCCCGGTCCTTGGGGGCCACATCGTTCATCAGCTGGCCGCCAATGTACAGCTCGCCGCCGGAGATCTCCTCCAGACCGGCCACCATCCGCAGGGTGGTGGACTTGCCGCAGCCGGAGGGGCCTACCAGTACGATGAATTCCTTGTCCTGAATGTGCAGATTGAAGTTGTCAACGGCCAGAACGCCCTCCTCCGTGATCTGGAGGTTGGTCTTTTTCTCCGGCTCGCCCTTCTTCTTTTTCTTAGGCTCCTGATGGGGATAGATCTTCTTGATATTCTTTAAAATGACTTCTGCCATGGTGTGTTCCTCCTATTCGTTTTCGGATGCCGGAAGATACCGGACGTCCAAGGCGCCGTTGGGGCCGACGGTAAACCGCAGAGCCTCATGGGGCGGGATCTGCATACCGGGGACCGGGGGACAGTCGGAAAAATACAGGGCTGCCCCATGATCTGCCAGCAGCTTCATGGTGTCCGGATGGGCGCTGTTGTAGCGGCGGTCGCTGGACGCGCAGCAGACCACTGCGGTGGGACGGATCAATTCGGCCAGCGCTTCGTCGGCGCCGTCTTTTTGTCCGTGGTGTCCCACTTTGAACAGGTCCGCCCGCAGGTCCGCGGGATCAATGCCGTCATAGCCCGTCACATTGGTGTCCCCCGGCAGCAAAATCCGGGTACCCCGGTAATTCAGCCGCAGAATGAGACTGTAGTTGTTCATGCGGGCATCCAGCGCGTCCAACCGTTGGAGGAACGTACTGCAAACGTTTGCACTATTATACAACGCATTTATTTCGTCCGCAAGGGCCAACTGTTTTTTTGTAGAGGGTGACAGGATCTGAACGGTCAAATCTGGCGCAATCACCAATTCCTGACCACTTTTCGGCGCAAGAATGGTTCCGCCGTGGTCCTCTACCAGAGCGCAGAGGGTGCCGTAGTCATTCAGGGCCTGCATGAATTTGCTTTCAGAGAGGTTTCTCGCCACGGAGCCGTCCAGAGGCCGGAGGGATCGGTAAAGATCCGGCGGCAGCGTTTGCCACAGCACCGCCGGGGGTGCGATCCGGGCTGCCCACAGGAGACCGCAGAGATGATCCTCATGGATGTGGGTGCTGACGGCCAGATCCAGACGGCGGATCCCCCGTTTTTTCAGATATTCCTCAATGCGGACCCGACCGGAGGAGCGATCCGCGAATTCGCTGTCCTCAGCGCTGCCGCCGTCGATCAGGGCGGTGAATACGCCGTCAGGCTTGGAGGAGTCCGGACATTCCAGTAAAATAGCCTCGCCGTAGCCCACATTTACAAAAGTAACTGTTAACTTCTTCTCTTCCATAAGCACTTACGAAATCGCACGTTTGATGTACACACTGGAAAGCAGCAGGACCAGAACGGTCATCACGATGGCGCCCGCGCTGCCGAAGCCGAAGTCCAGGGACTTGATACCGTAGTTGTAGAGGTACTGGGTGATGGTGGAGGTGCTGTTGGCGGGACCGCCGCCGGTCAGCAGGTTCACCTTGTCGAACAGACGGAAGCTGTCGATGGTACGCAGCAGGGCGCACAGGGCCAGGCTGTTCTTGATGTTGGGAAGGGTCACATAAAAGAGGATCTTGAAGCGGTTTGCGCCGTCGATCCGTGCAGCCTCGTACTGGCTCTGCGGCACGGATTGCAGGGCAGCGTACAGCAGTAGGAAGACAAAGGGAGCACTTTGCCACACGTCGATGAGCACTAACATGCCAAAGGCGGTGTGGATATCGGAAAACCAGTTGTAGACCGGCAGGTGCAGAGCCTGCAAAACCTGGTTGACAATGCCGTAGTTAGGAGAGAGCATCATGCGCCAGCTCAGAGCCACAGTGACGGTAGGCAGCAGATACGGCAGGAGCAGCAGGGTGCGCATGGTTTTCTGGCCCCGTTTCAGACTGTTGACAAACAGCGCCATCACAAGACCGATGAACATCTCAAAGATCACAGCAAGAATAGTGAACTTGACGGTGTTGAGAATGGATTGCTGGAAATACGGGTCGCTCAGCAGCTTTGTATAGTTTTGAAGGGCGATAAAATGGGACCCTTTCTTCAGGCTGCGGAGAAGGTTGTAGTCGGTAAAGCTGTAAACCAGCGTAAAGAACAAAGGATACGCCGTCATGATCAGCAGGATCACAACGGTAGGGGACAGCATTCCCAAACCAAACCGTTTGGTCTGGGCATCTGCGGAGCGGAGTTTGGTATTTACGTTTCTTTTCATGACAGCGGCCTCACATTTCAGAAGCGTTACGGATCGTAATCATTAAAAGGAATGGGGGAAACATTCTTTTTTGTTGTGCGGCCGGGCTTTTCGCCCGGCCGCACGTTTCATTACATGCAAAATGGGGATGTAAGCGGAATGCTTACTTCATCAGAGCTTCCAGCTGAGACTGGGCATCGGCCAGGCCCTGATCGACCGTCTTGACGCCGTTGACGATGTTGTCCATCTCAGCGCCCAGGATGGTGTAGAACTGAGTCCACTCAGCAATCACGGGACGATACATACCGCCTTCCAGAGCCTTGCAGACGACCTCATACTGAGGATAGGTCTTGAGGATCTCGGCATCCTGCAGGCTGGAGTAACGGCAGGGCACACCGCCGGAGGGAACGGTGGACTTCTGGACATCCTTGTCCATCAGGTAGCTCAGCAGCTCGGTAGCCAGTTCCTTGTTCTGGCTGTTGCTGGGGATACCAATGGTCCAGACGCCATAGACGTTAGCGTTGTGGGTCTCGCCGCCCTTGGCGACAGCACCGGTGATGGCGCAGTAATCAGCAGCGGTATCAGCAGTGGGAGTGTACCAGCCGGGCCAGCCCACACCCATGGTGCCGGCGCCGGTATCGCAGGAAGCGATCAGGTCATCCTTGACCTGGGCGGAACCGGTAGCGATGAGCTTCAGATAGAAGTTCATAGCATCTTTAAACTCGGGAGTGTTGACGGTGGGCTGATTGTTGCTGTCGATGACCCAGCCGCCGTAGGACAGCAGGATGGGCAGGAAGTCGACGACCAGGTTGTTCTGGCTGTCGCCACGATAGATGAAGCCCAGCTTGCCGTCAGCCTTGGCCTTTTCGCAGATCGCCAGCATATCCTCCAGAGACAGGATGGTGTCACCGGTGTAACCGGCGGCTTCCACGTTGGCCTTGTTGTACAGCAGGACGGTCACGTTGCCGTAGTAGGGAGCCAGATACAGGTCATCGCCCACATAGCAGATGGCGGTGGTAGCGGGGATCACGTCCTCATCCAGAGAGTAGCCCAGCTCGGTGAGGTTGGCCAGGACGCCGTTCTCGGTGAACTCTGCCATCCAGGAACCGTCCACCATGCACAGGTCATAGGAGCCCTTGTCATTGATGGCGTCCAGAGCGATGCCGGAGTACAGGTCGCCCTCAGAGAGCTCCTGCACCTCGCAGACAACATTGTGCTCAGCCTCGAAAGCGGGCAGGCACTCCTTGATCACGTCGGCATAGGAGCCGCCGCGCAGGATCAGGGACAGCTTGGTGGGTTCTGCGGAGGTATTATCAGCGGGAGTATTGCTGTCAGAGGGAGTCTCGGTCTTACCGCCGCCGCAGGCGGCCAGAGACAGGGCCATAGCCAGCGCCAGGATCAGGGACAACGCTTTTTTCATCTTGTTTTCCTCCTAATCTGAAATTGTTGGATTTTATTTTGTTACTCTTTGACAGCACCGCTTGAAAGTCCGGAGATCAAGTAGTTCTGCGCAAAGATCACAAACAGGGTAATGGGAATGACGGAAACCACGCCGCCTGCGGCCACCAGGCCAAAGTTGGTGAGGTTATCCTCCGTGTTCAGCAGGGCCAGCGCCAGAGGAACGGTGTTGTTGACGGCGGTCCGGGTAAAAATGACGGTGTAGGTGTACTCGTTCCAGGCATACATGAAGCTGAGCATGGAGACCGCCGCGATGCCGGGCGCCACGAGCGGGAGCACGATCTTGCGGAACAGCTGCCACTCGGTCGCGCCGTCCACCTTGGCACTTTCCTCCACCTCTTCCGGCAGATCCTGGAAGAAGCTGATCAGGAACCAGATGATCAGCGGCACGTTGATCAGCACGCAGGCCAGCAGCACCGGCAGCTTGGTGTTCAGAATACCGAGCTTATTGAACATGATGTACAGCGGGATGGTGAAGGCCACCGGCGGCAGTACACGCACCAGCAGGACCCAGTATGTCATGGGCTTTTTCAGGCCAAACCGGAACCGGCGGCGGGCGATGATATAGGCCGCGCAGATACCGACAACCAGCGAGACAAACAGAGAACCGAACGTAGTCTGCAAGCTGTTGATGATGGCGGTGCCGAAATTCTTGGCCGAAAACAGCTCCGCGAAATGGATGCCTGTCAGACTTTGAGGAATCAAAGCGATATGTCCCCTCATTTCATCCGTAGGCCGGATCGCCATTGCCACCAGCCAGTAGATGGGAAACAGCGAGACCATCAGAAAAAACAGACAGCCTATGGCCTTTCCAACCGTTCCAATTCTCTTTTTCCGTTTCACAAGAACGCCTCCTTATTGAGTGAAAAACGTTTTCCACCGAAGAGTATACATTTTATATAGTGCTGAAACAATCAAACCCAGGTGAAGCCTGTGTAAAATTTCTGTCAGATCGCGGCGCGGGAGGATGCCCGGATCTTGAGATTCACCGGCACCACCGTCAGCCGGGGAACATCCTGCGCACCGTCCAGCAATGCAGCCATGTGCTCCATGCACAGCTCGCCCATCCGTCGGCAATCCACATGGATGGAGCTGAGCTCCGGCTCCATCATGGGGCAGACGGAGGAATCGTCGAAGCCCACCACCGCCAGATCCTCCGGCAGGCGGAGCCCCAAACGCCGGGCGGCTTTCATGACGCCGGCGGCCAACACATCGTTAAAGGCGAATACGGCGGAGGGCCGATCCGGGCGGCTCAGCAGACGGAGGGCCGCCTCTGTGGCGCTTTGGATATCCCGGTCGCACATCAACGCGCCGGATTCATCCACCGAAAGGCCGTTTTCCCGCATAACGGAGAGAAACGCATTGTAACGGGCACTGGTGACATAAGGGGAGAAGCGGCCCATCAGCATGGCGATTCGCTGATGTCCGGCAGAGATCAGATGGCTGACTACCTGACGCACACCGCCGGCTTCATCCGCCACAATGCAGGGCAGATCGAAGCCCGCCGCCCGGTTGTTTACCAGGACCACGGGGATGTTCTGCCGCTGAAATTCGGAAATCAGGTCGGCCTGGGCATTGCCTGCCAGGATGACACCCTCGATCTGCTTGCTCTGGGCCGTGCGGGTCCATTCCTCCGCTGTGGAAATCAGAAGCTGGTAGTTGGTGCCGTTGGCGCGGCGCATGACGCCCTCGCAGATGCTGGCGTAGAACTCATCCAGGATGGTCGCGCCCTCTTTACAGATCAGAAACGCGATCTTGTCGGTCTGCTGCCGGGCCATGGCCCGGGCAATGGCGCTGGGTTGGTAGTGCAGCGCCTCCGCCGCGGCGTAAACCCGGCGGCGGGTGGATTCCCGCACCCGGTCCGGCGTCGTAAAGGTCCGGGAGACCGTGGCGGTGGAGACGCCGGACAGGCGGGATACATCATAAATCGTTGGGGTATCCATAAAACCGGATCTCCTTTCCAGTGTAAGAAAGCGCTTACATTCATGCACAATAAAAATAAAGCGTCAAGTGCCGTGATTTGTGAATATGATATCATGGCAAAATTTGGATTGCAATAGAAAATCGCCGTTTTCTACAGATATCAAAAACAACATCTTTCTGCATTGTACAACATTTACAAATTCGGGCATTTTTCTCTGAATGCAGCGCTCCTTGCGTCACCGGTTCTATTCGATAATTCACAAAGCCGCCTATGTAAGCGATTGCATTTTGCAAAAATGCAATCGCTCCGCCCTGTAATCGCCCGCTTTCAAGAGCCAATATAGCAGGCGGCCAAGGATCACCCCATGGCCGCCTGCCGCTGTCGATCTCTTCAGTTTTCCATGTGCCGGCCCAAAAAGGCAGCAACGGTCTGGGCCAGCTTGTACTCCGCGTCCCCGGCAGCAGTGGGGCTGTCGCTGATGAACAGCACCAGTCCCAGCAGATCTCCCTCCGAAAGGATCGGCGCGGCCACAATGGCCATCAGGCGGTCACTGCTGTCGGATACCGGGATCTGGGGCCCTTGACCGTCATATTGGTAGATGCGGCGGTTCTCCATAACCTGCTCCAGTTGGGCGGTAATGCCCTTGCCCAGCAGCTCCCGCTTGGCGCCGCCGGCCACGGCAATGACGCTGTCCCGGTCTGTCACGGCACAGATAGCCCCGGTGGAACGGCTCATAGTCTCGCAAAGCTGGGCCGCAAAATCATCCAACCCGCCCATGAGGGAATACTTTTTGAAGATGACCTCGCCATCCCGGCTGGTATAGATCTCCAACGGATCGCCCTCGCGGATGCGCATAGTGCGGCGGATCTCCTTGGGAATGACCACCCGGCCCAGGTCATCGATGCGCCGCACGATTCCTGTTGCTTTCATATTTCAAATCTCCTTATCCTCGTGAAACTACGCTTAGTCTTTGGACTTTCTGGTAATTTATCCAAGAGGCACACTGGAAGATTTTTGATAAACTGTTTGTGGTATTCCTTCTTATGTGGTCTCCCTTCGTTTTACACCTTGCAGTTGCCAGACCGCATTCCTACGTAAACGGTAAATAACACGTACCTGTAAATTGGCAATGTCGTATGCCATACAACATATAATAAATATGCGATTGTTGAGCCAGTAAAAATGATAGATTGTTTATAAGATGGGGCTATTTGAAAATATCATTTGTAGGGTTCATAAATAATAGTTTAATAAATTGCTTGAAGTTAACTTGCGTTTGGTGTAAAATAGTTAAAAACAATAGATAGAAAGAGTGCTTGCCTTGGCTAAATGTGCATATGATGCTTGTCAACTTCCTGATAATAACAACCGTTTTATTTTACAAGGTGTTTATATTTTAATTGGCATATTCGTATTACTTAGCGATTCTAAAAACTTTACATATTTCCAGACTATGCTATTTATTTTTCCAATATTGATTGATATCGTTTGTTCTGGACCGACTAATAGACTTGCTTGGGTGGTTCGTTGGGTAATTGGAGTGGCAGATACTCTGATAATGATTGTTTGTTTTTTAGGACTTGGTGGGATAATTGTTCAAGACGATGCAAGCTATTTTATTATCGAATCAATGTTGTTATTTGGAGGATTCAGAATTGATAAAGGTTTTATTGCAGTACTTCTAATAGCAAACCTTTCAATTCCGGCTGCGTATTATAACTATTCTCCATGTAAAAAATCTGTGAAGATTAAAACGGTTCTTATGTCCAAGAAGGAGGGAAAAGTATGAATTGGACAGCAGTAGTTATTGGAATAATAATATCTATTTACCTGGGGACCGTAGTAGGCCTATATTCTTTGTGTGTTGAAAATCCAAAGTTGCATAAGGCAAAAAAGTATACATTTTATGTGCCGGGATTTATGATACTTTGCATTATTTATGGTATTTTCAGTAGCAATAGAGACTATAGGCAAACAATGATTAAGTTTTTGCGTATCCCGCACAAATCTATTATCATGCTTTACTCTTTTGCAGAGGTTATTGCAGAGAAAAAGGAAAAACAACCCAGAAAGGTTCCGCAGAGAAAAGCTGTATTTGATGGAGTTGCAAATCTGCTTCAGAATATTTTTCAGGGCAATCAGTCTGCTTATTATTGAATATTCTGAGATTTGTATTATGACTGTAGATTTATTAGAAAAGTGTGTCCGGCGAGTGGGTTCACTCGCCGGACACACTTTTTATGAATGCCTCCATGCGGGTGCCGTCAAGATTGTAAGCGATAAATAGAATTTACTCCGCAACCACCCAGAAATTTTCGTTCTGATTCAAGTCAAAAAGGTAACCCCATATCTGGATAAAAGTGCGCAAAAGCCTCCTGAGGCTTTTGGCGGATAAGGTAAAATAAGTTGCGCAAATTGAAAATCGCATAAAAGAAGACATAGCTTGCAGGCTCTGGTAGAATGAAGTAACCACACACCATTCGAAAGGAGCAAGCAAACTATGTCCGAGAAAATTGTACAGCTAAACGAGGA
>OGFW01001346.1_pt1 | contig 19662 bp, 14 predicted proteins | sample 1570991 | NCBI WGS metagenome assembly OGFW01 (sample SAMEA2582074, study PRJEB24529) | metagenome | biome: Human gut stool | place: China | collected 2011
TAAGCCTTGAGGTACCGTGTGTTATTTTGCCGGTGTGATATTCACGATATCGGAAAAACGAAGCCCGGTGTAACAACTAAACAGAAACATATCGAGTGTCCGCCTGAGTGTTCGTTGCAATTTAGAGGCAGCTTTCTCCAACAATCCCAACTCCTCCGGAGTAAGATGACCACGCTTGCTTTCCATATATTTAATCTTATACTTGCGAAACGGGTATCTCTGCAAATCAAACAAATCTTTATTTATAGCCAGATTGACATATCTTTTCAAATGCTTCATATGCTTGGCTATCGTATTCCTGTGGTAGCTGTGTTCGAGAAGAAAATGCTCGAAGTCACAAAGGAAATTAAATGTAAGATCATCAAAAGCCACCTCCGGCTGAAACTGGCATAGCACCTGTAAAGTCGAGAGATGGTTTTTCAACGTCGACAACCTGAGATTACTATGTTCAATCTCATTTTTCATAAAAGAAATAAAAGAAGAAGAATCATAATCACCCCTTTCCCTCAAATATTTCAAAGAAAACGGGCGTCCGCTCTGGATCATATCCAATTCGATCCGCTCCAAATAAGAAATATAATCTTTAATGTACTGATTAAGTTCATCCATATTAGGATGATTTCTTACAGTTTTCCGCTTGCTATCCCACTGAGTGGGCTTCACATAGATTTTTGTTGAAAAATACTTTTTTTGCCTGTTCAGATAGGCTTCTACCTGAACTAATGCCATTCCTCTTTTATTCAATCTCTTCTTTCTGTTAAACACAAGGTTGTAACTGATCTTTTCCATACTTTCATTTTTTAATTAATAATAGAACAAATTAGACGTAATTCTGTGCTATATCAGAGGCGAATAAGCATTAATATCTCTAAAAAATAAATCTTCAAATCACTTGGTATTCACAAAACTTTAAATTAAATGCCACTTTTTTATTCGCTTTTTCACGAAAAAAGCAAAAAGAATGGCTTTTAAAGGTGTTTTATGACTAAAAACGAGTAAAAGAAATATTAAAAGAGGCATTTTGTTTATGCAAAGTGTCAATTGCTGTTTTAGCAATCAAAGCTTTTGGTTGAAAAAAAATATGCTTATCGGCATAAATACAGCTTGTAAAATAACAAAATGTTATATTTGCAACCTTTTTTTATTAATATAATTGCTAGTTTCAGTTTTATTAATATATTTGCAAATTGTTAGAGTAAAGATACAAATAATGTAAAGTTAAACTTTAAGAGAGAATTTATGAAAAGAAAATTAATGCTGTTATTGACTTGCCTTTTTATAGGTATAGGTCTAGTAACCGCCCAAACTCAGAAGGTAACAGGTGTTGTTATTTCTGAAGAAGATGGGCAACCAGTTGTTGGAGCCTCTGTATTAGCTAAGGGCACCACTGTAGGTGTTATTACTGATCTAAATGGTAAATTTACGTTATCTGGTATACCAAGTTCTGCAAAGACTTTGCAGATTTCGTATATCGGTATGCAAACTGTTGAGGTAGCAATTAAGCCTGTTATGAAGATTACGCTAAAACCTGATACGGAAGTGTTGGACGAAGTCGTTGTAACAGGATATGGTACATTTAAAAAATCATCTTTTACGGGAGCGGCATCAAGTATTACGACGGAGAAACTTCAGGATGTTCCTTCTTTAAGTGTACAAGATAAATTAGCCGGTTCTGTTGCCGGTGTACAGATTACGTCTACTTCCGGACAACCGGGTGCTGTTGAATCTGTACGTATTCGTGGAATGGGGTCAATTAATGCCGGTAATGATCCGTTATATGTCATTGATGGAGTACCTGTAATGACTGGTGACGCAAGTGAATTCACTTATTCTCAGTCAGGTAATAGCTTGTTGTCCACCATCAACAGCAATGATATCGAATCAATGACGGTAATTAAAGATGCAGCGGCTGCCTCACTTTACGGTTCACGCGCAGCAAACGGTGTTATTGTAATTACTACTAAAAAGGGAGCTTCAGGAAAATTGAAACTCAATGTGAGGGCAGACTGGGGATTCTCCAACAAAGCTATTGATTATCGTCCCATTCTGAATGGTGAAGATAGACGCGATATCCTATATATGGGTCTTAAAAACTATGCTTTAAATTCTGGAAAGGATGAAGCTTATGCCACGAACTATGCAGATAATAATATTGATAAATATGCTGCAAAACCTTGGAGCGGATATACTGATTGGGAAGATATTCTTTTCAGAAACGGTTCTCACCAAAATTATGAAGTAAATGCTCAAGGAGGAAATGAGCGGACTAAATTCTATACCTCTTTTGGATACACCAAACAGGAAGGCATTACACTACAGTCTGGATACGAGCGTATCACCGGACGTGCAAATATGAGTCATACGGCAGACCGCGTTACAATTGAGGCAAGTACGATGTTTACAAATTCAACTCAAAAAGTAAACTCGGAAGGGACTAGTTTCTCAAGCCCCATCATGTGTCTGGCTATGACAGCTTCTCCCTCTACATTCCCATATAATGAAGATGGTACATTTAGTACGAGTTTCCCTGCTTTGAATGGTGCCAATCCTCTTCAGACTGCAACATATAATTATGATCGTAGTACAATTGTGCGTACTTTGAATACATTGGCTGCAACATGGAATATCTGGGATAATTTGAATATAAAAGAAACTTTGGGTTATGATTTTAACCAGACAAACAATCGTGTATGGTGGGATCCTCGTTCCAATGATGGTCGTTCTTCAAAAGGGGTATTTCAACGCTATATGATGAACAGAAGCAAGTTGAATACTCAAACTCAGTTAACTTACAACAAGACATTTGCAGAACACCATAATATCGATGTACTGTTGGGATTTGAAACGGAGGATTACAAATACGATTATACCTATACTAATGGTAATACTTATCCATCCTACTTACCGGAGATTACAAATGCAGGTGTTTCAAGAGGTGCCAGTAACATTAATAGTTATCGAATGACTTCCTATTTAGGACGTTTGAATTATGATTATGCCGGAAGATATTATGTAAGTGGTAGTTTCCGTCGTGATGGAAGTTCGCGTTTATCAAGAGATAGTCGTTGGGGCAATTTCTGGTCTGTATCAGGTTCATGGAGACTTTCACAGGAAGCATTTATGGAATCATTATCCAATGTTATTACTGATGCTAAGATCCGTGCTTCTTACGGTGTAAATGGTACACAGCCCAAAGACTATTACGGATATATGGGGGTATATGAATTTGGATATAATTATAATGGAAATGGTGGTTCGTCAGAAGCTCGTTTCTATAATCCGAATCTGAAATGGGAAAAGAATTATGCCACAAATATCGGTATTGACCTTACACTACTCAATAGGTTGACTATTTCTGCTGAGTGGTATAACCGTGAGACAAAAGATCTCTTAATGGATAAACCGATTTCTGCTGCAGTCGGTGTAATCAATAGTGCGGGTACTGCTAATATGCTTGTGAATGTTGGCTCAATGAGAAATCGTGGTTTTGAATTGGAATTGAAGTCTACCAACATCCAGAACAAGGACCTTTTCTGGACTACTTCCTTGAACTTAGGACATAATAAGAATAAGCTGACCAAGTTGGATGGCGAACAACAGGAAATCATTGATGGGGTTTCTATCCACCGTGTGGGTGAACCATATTATTCTATCTATGCCTATGAATATGCAGGTGTTGATCCTCAAACAGGTAAAGAGCTGTATTATATAAACGGTGAAGATGGTAGCCGTGAAACAACAACAAATTCTGCTGCTGCTAATAAAACGATTATCGGTTCTATCGAACCTAAAGTACAAGGTGGTTTGACCAATTATATCAGTTGGAAGTTTATTGATTTCAATTTAACCCTGACTTACTCTTTGGGCGGACATGCTTATGATTATGCTACCTGGCTACAATCTAATGGAGGTACTTATAATTATGTGGGTAATGTTCCTGCTTATTACAAGATGGAAGATACCTGGCAGAAAACAGGTGATAATGCCAAATTGCCACAATTTGCATACGGTAACACTAATAAAGCCTCTTCGCGTTGGCTGATGTCTACAGATCATTTACGTGTGAAGAATATGACTTTGGGATTCACTTTACCACAAAACTGGTCGTCTAAAGCAGGCATCAGTAAATTAAGAGCTTATGTTTCAGGAAACAACCTGCTAACTTGGAAGAAAAAGAGTTTGTATGTTGACCCGGAAGTTCCGGTTGACGGATTGTGTACATTCGAGACTCCGGCTCTTCGAACTGTTACATTTGGTATTGAAATCGGTTTTTAATCAAGTAGAAACAATTTATGAAAAAAGAATTTATGAAAAAGATATATAAATCAATAACACTGGTTGCTACTATCCTAAGTTTGTCTTCCTGCGGGAATGATTGGCTGGATAGAAAACCTGCTGACGGAATTCCATCAGAAGATGCAATTACAAACTATAATGATGCTCTGACTGCACGTACAGGTATGTATGATGGTATTCAGGGAAACTCTAATAGCACCAGCTATTACGGTGCCCGTATGTTTTATTATGGAGATGTCCGTGCTGAGGATATGCAAGCCAGAACTCAGGGTATGCGTTCGTCATCATGCTATGAGATGCGCTATACTGTGGATGATGCTCCTAATATGTGGAATATACCTTATAATGTAGTTCGCCGTGCCAATCGTCTGATTCAAGCAATTAACGAAAAAAAGGTGACTGACGCAACAGAAGCACAAATAGGTAAAATATATTCAGAAGCATTGGTTGTCAGGGCATTGGTTCATTTTGACTTAGTGAGAATCTATGGTATGCCTTATACAGCCGATAACGGAGCTTCTTTGGGTGTCCCGGTTATCTTGAAACCTTTGGAACGAAATGATTTGCCTTCCAGAAATACAGTAGCAGAAGTTTATACACAAGTCATCAGAGACTTGACTGACGCTATTAATTCTGGATATCTTGCTAAAGATAAGACTCAGGGATATATCAATGAATGGGCAGCAAAAGCCTTGCTTACCAGAGTCTATCTGACTAAAGGTGATAACGAGAATGCACTCAAAGTTGCTGAAGATATTATAACCAACTCTCCATATAAACTTTGGACTAATGAAGAATATGTAAATGCATGGTATAAAAGCAATGGAGCACATACGAACGAAATGATTTTCGAAGTTATAAATGCAAGTAATGATGACTGGACTGACCGTAATGGTATTGCTTATTTGCTGAACGAGAACGGATATGCGGATGCAATAGTTACAAAAAACTTTATGGCTATGCTGAGTCAGGATCCTAAAGATGTTCGTATAGGTATGGTATTGCCGGCTCAGTATGATAAGGATCTTAAAGAAGAATATGGCGATGCAAAAATCTTCATTAATAAATTCCCGGCTGATAAGGACGACGTAGGTGAAATGCGTTTAAATAATCTGCCTTTACTTCGTCTTTCGGAAGTATATTTGAGCGCTGCAGAAGCGGCGGCTAAGCTTGGGGGACACCAGGATAAAGCTGCTAAATACCTGAATGAAATTGTTCTGAGAGCGAATCCGGAAGCTAAGGCTGTTTCGGAAGCAGATGCTACAGTAGAAAGAATCATTCTTGAAAGAAGAAAAGAAATGATTGGTGAAGGTCAACGTTACTTCGATGCATTACGCAATAATGAAACAATCGTTCGCTATAAAGATGAAGCAGATAAGGGGTATCATTATTCACTAATTAAAGAATCGCAAAGCTTTGACCGAACTTACTTTAGAGCTATACTTCCAATTCCTGTTGATGAAACAAATGTAAATCCAAACTTGAGAGCTCAACAAAATCCCGGATATTAATAGTGGATTAATCATGTAATTAAAAGGCTGCTTTCTTTAAAGGGAGTGGCCTTTTTTATTTCACAATAATGAAACTTCCTATTGAGTTTCATTATGACATTTGTTGTATATTAGCCAAAAGTAACTCAAACTGTTTTTCAATAGAAAAATGTCGTTTATTTCAAGATACAAATGAAAGACACATTAAAAAATATTTATCTTATATGCGATCTGCGAATGTGACACTACTCTAAATTTCGACTATTGATAGGTGAATAAAATATCTATATAAAGCAAATAGTCAATTAGTACAAAGGAAAAATGTAGTAGAATAGGAAATAGAATGCAGAATCTTATTCATGCTGATAATCAATGTATTATCTGATTATTGTAAGATATATGAAGTGTTTCATTTTGAGCTTCTCAATAAAATAGAAGATTTGTAGTATTTTGATAATAAGCGTTTTAATAAATCTTTTTTTCTTTTTACTAAGTTCAATATCATTGTGTAATACGCACATTATAAGCATTTTAGTATATACTACAGTTCTGCAAAGACTTTGCAGATTTCGTATATCGGTATGCAGACTGCTGAGGTAGCAATTGCACCGATAATCAAAGTGATATTAAAGACTGATGCTAAGGCACTTGACGAAGTCGTAGTAACAGCAATGGGTATCTCAAAAGAGAAAAAAGCGTTAGGGTATGCCGTACAGGATGTGAAAGGAGATAAGCTGACTCAAGCATCAAGTAGTAACCTTTCCAGCGCTTTACAAGGTAAAGTTTCAGGAGTAGAGATCTCACCGTCATCAGGTATGCCGGGTGCCTCTTCCAAAATGACTATTCGCGGATCACGCTCGTTTACAGGAGATAACACTCCCCTGTATGTTGTGGATGGTATGCCTATCTCATCATCTACAGACTTGGATACTTTCAACTCTGTTACAGGCTCTGACTATGCAAACCGTGCGGTAGATATCGACCCGAATGACATTGAAAGCATCAACATCCTGAAAGGTCAAGCTGCTTCTGCTCTGTATGGTATGCGCGCATCAAATGGTGTGGTAGTAATCACTACCAAGAGCGGTAAAGGTGCACGTAAAGGTAAACCGGAAGTTACCATCAACACTGGTTTATCATTCGATAAGGTTTCTACTATGCCGGATTTCCAAAAAGAATTCGCACAAGGATTTAATGGTGCTTTTAGCCCATCAGATTCTCGTTCTTGGGGCCCTTTGATCTCAGAACTGGCTAACGATCCCCAATATGGTGGTAATACGGATAATACCTATACTCAGAAATACGGTAAACATCAGGGGCAATACTATGTAGACCAGCGTGCCAAAGCAGGACTGGACCCATGGGCCACTCCTCGTGCATATGACAATGCTAAAGATTTCTTTAATACAGGTGTAACGTGGAACAGCAGTGCAAACGTGGCACAAAGCCTCGATAAAGGAAGTTACTCTTTGTCTTTAGGAAGTACTACTGCAAACGGTATTGTACCTTCTACAGGTATGGATCGTTATAATGCAAAACTAACTGCACAAGCTCAATTGAACAAGAATTGGTCTACCGGTTTCAATGGAAACTTCGTTTATTCTAAAATCAAAAAGCAAACCGGTGCCAACAATGGTATCCTGGCAACTGTATATGGTGCACCGTCCAGCTACGATTTAGCCGGTATCCCATCACACATTGATGGAGATCCTTATACACAAAACACGTATCGTTCGACAGGCGGTTTCGATGGTGCTTATTGGGCCGTTGAAAATAACTCTTTTAAAGAACGTACTCAACGTTTTTTTGGAAATGCATTTGCTAAATATTCTACTGATTTCGGTACAGAAAATCATAAACTGGATGTAAAATACCAGTTAGGTACCGATGCTTATACCACTAACTATACCGATACATGGGGATATGGACACTCCAACGGAACAGGTAGCATTGAAGAGCAGAGCGTTACAAACAATGAAATAAATTCATTGTTAACTGTTACTTATGACTGGAAAATCACTCCGGAACTTGACTTAAATGTATTATATGGTAATGAATTAGTCGATAATTCTTCAAAATACAAATACAACCTCGGAAATAACTTCAATTTCCCAGGATGGAACCATATAGCTAACGCATCAATCTATTCGTCTACAGGAACCTACCATCGCGAGCGTACCGTTGGTAACTTCGGTAACATTTCATTAGCATATCGTAGCATGCTGTATTTGAATGCTACTGTTCGTAATGATATTGTTTCATCCATGCCACGCAACAACCGTTCATTCACTTACCCTTCCGTTTCTCTTGGTTTCATCTTTACCGAATTGGAAGCACTGAAGAATGATGTTCTGACTTATGGTAAAATTCGCGCTTCTTATGCAGAAGTAGGGCAGGCAGGTACTTACTATCCTTCTTACTATAAAACTCCGGTCTATGGTGGCGGATTCTCGTCAGGAACTCCTATCCAGTATCCTATTGGATCGATCAGCTCATATATTCCATATTACAAAATTTATGATCCTAACCTGAAACCTCAGAACACCAAATCATACGAAATCGGTGCAGACTTCAGTTTCTGGAACGGTTTAGTTTCATTGAACTATACATATTCACGCCAGAATGTAAAGGATCAGATATTCGAGGTGCCTTTGGCTACTTCTACCGGATATAGCGAATTGATCACAAATGGTGGATCGGTACATACAAACTCACACGAAATCACTTTGAGTGTAAATCCGATCCAAACTAAGAACTTCAACTGGGATTTTGCATTCAATTTCTCTAAAATCGACAACTATGTCGATAAATTAGCTCCGGGTGTATCAAGCATCATGTTAGGAGGTTTTGTTGATCCGCAAGTACGTCTGAGTGCCGGTGATAAATTCCCGGTTATCTATGGTACAAGCTATCAAAGAAACGAAGATGGTCAGATTGTCGTAGATGAAAACGGTATGCCGACATTAGGTGAAAACAGAGTGTTGGGAAGTGTATCTCCTGACTTCAGACTGGGCTTCAATACTACTTTTGAATTTTATAAGTTCCGCCTCTCTGCAGTACTTGACTGGAAGCAAGGTGGATGTATGTATGCCGGTACTGTGTCAACACTCGACTATTATGGTGTAACCCAGAAATCAGCAGACTATCGTAAAGCTGATTACTTCTACTTCAATAAACCGGCTGTAAAACAGTTGGCAGATGGTTCTTACGCACCTAATGACATCAAGATCAGCGGTGAGAACGCTTATAATTACTTCGACAGATTGAGTACGATCTCTGAAGCCGGAGTATACGGTTCTTCATTCTTGAAACTACGCGAAATCGCTTTAAGTTATCCGGTACTGGATAAGTCATACTTAGGCGTAACAGTAAACGTCTTTGCACGTAACTTATTGCTTTGGTCAGAAATGGATAATGGTATTGACCCTGAATCATCACAGGGAAATAACAACATGGCTGGTGCTTTCGAACGCTTCTCGCTCCCGGGAACATCAAGCTATGGTTTTGGTATTACAGTTAAATTCTAAAAAGGACAAAAATGAAATCAATATTTAATTTATCAAAAGGCATATTGTCTGTGGCATTGATTTCCGTTGCATTTGCTTCCTGTTCGGAAGATACAATGGATCGTATTAATGAAGACAAAGACCACACAACCAGTGTACCTGCCAAATTCATCTTGGCTGACGTAATCACTGCAACTGCATTTAGCAATATCGGAGGCGACTTTAATACATATTATTCTACCTACGTAGAGCATATGGTTGGAGTAGACAATCAATTGGCAAATGCGGAAAAGCGTAACGGAGAGCCTTCGGCATCTTCTACTTTTAACAATGTATGGGGTAATTTATACTCTACACTGAAGAATGCACGTATCGCAATTAACATAAGCTCAAATGAGGTTTCAGCCAATTATACAACCAAAGGTATTGCCGAAGTATTGGCCGCAATCAATGCAGGACTGATCGCAGACTCATTCGGTGACACTCCTTTCAGCCAGGCTGCCCTTCCGGAATTAGTCAATGGACAACCCCAGTTTATGACTCCGGAATTAGATAAGCAAGAAGCTATTTATACTACCATTATGGAATATTTGGATGCAGCAATCACTGATCTTCCCAAAGGTGACAAAAGCGATGAAATTGGTGAGTATGACTTCATATATAAAGGTGACGGAGAAGCATGGTTAAAACTAACATACGGCTTGAAAGCTCGTTATACAATGCGTCTGTTAGCTCGTTCTTCTTCAAAAGAAGCTGATTTACAAAAAATTTTAGAGTACATAGAGAAATCATATACATCTATTCAGGATCAAGCTGCTTTCTCTATTTATAGTGCAACAAACTTAAACCCGTTATTTGACTTCCAGTGGAGCCGTGACGGATTGGCTGCAAGTAAAAGCTACGCTGATAAACTAATAGAACGTAAGGATCCGAGATTACGCCGTATCTTTTGCATTGGACAAGGTAAGGTAACTGGAGAAGAAAAAGCTGTGTCCATCCAAGTAACCGGTGCAGATGACCCAAGATTCCTTATGGCCGATAACGGTACGGCAGAGTCTGTTAAATATGAATATAATACTCCTATATTCGTATATTCGCAAACATGTCCAACCTTATTAATGAGCTATCATGAATTACTTTTCCTGAAAGCTGAAGCATTGGCTCGCTTGAATAAGACCAATGATGCGGCAGATGCTCTGAAAGATGCTATTGTTGCAGCCATTGCAAATGCAGAAACAGGTGTAACAGCTGCACTTAACGCTCCTACAGTAAAAAGTTACGGAGGCGTTAAAGAGACTACCAAAGCTATCACAACTGCTGAAGCAGAAGAGTATTTCACCAACAACGTAAAACCATTATTCGATGCCAATCCTGTAAAAGAGGTAATGGTACAGAAATATATTGCATTCCTTGGAGCCTTCGGTGAGACAACAGAATGCTATAATGATGTACGACGCCTCAAAGCAATGGGCGAGGAATATATCAAACTGGACAATCCTTACAAGTTCCCACTTCGCGCACCTTACGGAGCAGATGATGTAAGTGCAAACCCGAACGTAGAATCTGCATTTGGAAACGGCCAGTATGTATATACCGATCCGGTTTGGTGGGCCGGTGGTAGCCGCTAATCAGCATAATACTTTCTAAAGTATTTATCAAACAATAAAGAGAATGCCCGGATTTACAAATAAAACGTATCCGGGCATTCTTCTTTTTCTGAACGAATCAGTATCTGATTTATAGCAACCCTTCCTTCAAGATACCTACCAATATCGGATGCAATCCACTGACAAAACACTCAACAGCAATCACCATCAAAATAAGTCCCATCAAACGCATCATCACGTTATTTCCGGTCTCCCCCAACACTTTTACTAATCGGGTAGACGCACGCAGAATCAAGAAGGTAATAAAATAGATCAAAGCAATAATGCCAATTAACGTTCCTTTCATTTCAATGGTATGGGCATCCTCCATCAAAACAATGGCATTAGCTATCGCCCCCGGGCCACAAAGCATAGGTATGGCAAGTGGAGTGATCGAAATATCGTCAGCATAGGTTTTAATCTCTTCATCTTTCAATTTCATCGGAGTGTACCGTGCCTGCAACATATCAAAGCCTATCTTGAAAATAATCACTCCACCTGCAATACGAAATCCGTTGGTCGAAATACCAAAGAATTTAAAAAGGAATTGCCCTGCAAAAACAAATACCATTAAAGTGATAAACGAGACGAAAGTAGCACGGCGAACAACCGCTTGCCGCTCTTTATCAGTCATACCATGAGTCATGGTCAGAAAAACGGGCATTGTACCCAACGGATTAGTTAATGTAAAGAAAGAAGTGAAACAGAGTAAAGCAAAAGGCAAGAGAGTGTCCATAGTTGTATTTTTATGCGTTCTATATTGAACGCAAAAATACAATATATCTATAAATGTTACAACAGTTCCACCAACTCTTTCAAATCAGTCATTGAATAAGTAGGACGGAAAGGAAAATCAGTGCGTCCGGACACATTATAATAAGCCTGATGCATTCCCACTCCATGGGCACCAACAATATCAGCTTCCCAACTATCCCCAATCATTAACGATTCACGCAGTTCGGACTGTGTGGCCGACAAAGCAAAATGAAAAATTTCCGGCCAAGGCTTCATCACTCCCAGATCTTCCGAAAGAATTATTTTATCAAAATATGTATCAATGCCTGCCGAACGCATTTTACAGGATTGCAATTCCCTGAAACCATTTGAAAGAATATACAAATTATATTTAGGTGCCAAATACGAAAGCACCTCTTCCGCATACGGCATTAGCCGCCTTTTAGTAGGAACTATCAAAAAGAAATCGTCAGAATAACGTTTTGCAAGCATTTCATCGTCAACGCCAACAGCTTTCAAAGGATATAAAAAACGCTGTCGATTCAACTCTTCTTTAGTCACCTCACCGTTACCATATTCTACCCACAATTCTGCATTCCTCTTTTGATAAAGAGAATAAAAATGGGGAAACGAATCGAAATACCTTCCCAATTCATATTTATCGTAAACTTCCTCAAACGTATCATACGCATTCTGGGAAAAAGCCCAAAGAGTATCATCTAAATCAAAAAACAGGTTTCTATATTTCATATTCATATATCAGATACATTTCAAAAAAGAGAGCACGGATTACATACTGTGTAGTCCGTGCCCTTATCAGTTACGTCTGTTTTATACTACTTATTTGACCTGGATTACCAGATATTTAGATACACTCCAGAATTCTCTCGGATTCGTAATCTTCAAAGTCAGCTGACCTTTATCATCTTTAACCAACTCATAAGATTTAGCCGGATGAGTAGTAAGCAAATCAGCACGTTTAGAATATAATTTAATCTCTTTAGTAGTACGGATATCTATCTGAGTAAAATAATCCTTATTGAAATCCGCACTCTTCAGTACATCCCCTTTTTCAAGAATCTTCTGAGATTTAAGCTCCGATTTAGTACCAAATACAAACCATGCACTGTTGATGGCCTTATCCTGTTCTGCTACGGTCTTTGCCTTGGCTTCATTTTCAGCAGCCAATGACTCTTTATCGGCAGTCAGTCCGGTTACCGCAGCATCCAACTCCTGAATACGGATATTCTTAGAAGCTAATTCAGCCTGAAGTTCTTCGATACGCTGAGTTTTAGCAATCAACTCCTGAGTCAAAGATTCAACGGCCTTTTTCAATTGTGCCGAATTATTCTTACTATTCTTCAGCATAGCCTGCAACTTAGCAATCTGTGCCTTGTTTTCTTCCATCTGTTTCGTGATGAATTCAATATCAGATGCTATTTGTTGTTTTGCGGTTGCAGAATTCTCTGAGATAGTGCCACGGGTCAAGTCAACACGGCTTTCAGCTGCGTTTATTCTACGAAATCCTTCCTGAACTTCGTTAAAAGTACCCATCATTTCGTCCAATTCGGCATTGCGCTGGGTCAACTCCATTAAAAGAGAATCATTTTCTGCCTTCAGGTCTTTACTTCCACCACCTAAGCCGTTACACGAAGCCAACATAGCTGCGCATACTAATAAAACTACTAACTTTTTCATACGATTACGTTTTACGTTTTTAAATGAAGTTATTATCAATCGTCTATTCCTGCAATTACAATCACAATCTCGCCCCGGGGTTCGGTAGCGGTAAAGTGTTCTATCAATTCACTCAAAGTCCCGCGAACCGTTTCCTCATGAATCTTTGAAATTTCACGGGACACAGATACCTGACGTCCGGGACCGAAATATTCGGCAAACTGTGTCAATGTTTTCAGCAAACGATGTGGAGATTCATAAAACACCATTGTTCTGTGTTCATCCACCAACGATTTCAATTTTGTCATACGCCCCTTTTTCTGAGGGAGAAAACCTTCGAAACAAAACTTTTCGTTAGGCAATCCCGATGCTACCAACGCCGGAACAAAAGCTGTCGCTCCGGGCAGGCATTGTACTTCGATACCATTGCGCACACATTCACGAACTACCAGAAAACCCGGATCAGAAATTCCCGGTGTTCCGGCATCCGAAATCAAAGCAATGGTTTCTCCTGCCTTTATTCTATTAACAACACTCTCCACCGTTTTATGTTCATTAAACTTATGGTGGGATTGCATCGCGTTTTTAATCTCAAAATGTTTCAGCAAGATTCCGGAAGTACGGGTATCCTCCGCCAGAATCAAGTCAACCTCCTTCAGGACTTTAATAGCCCTGAATGTCATGTCCTCCAAATTCCCGACCGGCGTCGGTACCACATATAGTTTTCCCATATCCTAATAATCGCGTTTTTATATAAAGTACTTTTTGAGAAGTTCCACTAAATCAGCTTTAGCTTCATTTTCCTCTTCTACCTTTATTTTAGAAGATAAGAAAACAAGAGCCGCATCCAGTGAATGCATCTCACCAATCTGTTGCAATACATGATTCATTTGCTCCATGTTTCCCCCAAACAGTTCACGGGAAAAGCGAAACGAATCATTCAGACTGATTGAACGGCGTAAATCTCCGGCTGTTTTAATCCGCTCGGCCAAAATAGGTGTAGAAGCCGTACTGGTTTCAATCTTCATAGATATTTCAGCCGATTGTGCCGGTTCTACGGTCACTTCAGGCAACTCCAATTGTTCAGGTTCCGGCATCTCCGGAGCCTCCGGAACTATTACAGGCTCTTCATCTTTCTCCGGGTTACCCACAACTATTTCTTCTTCTTCTTCTTCTTCTTCTTCTGCTGCTGCTGCTGCAGACACAGGTTCCGGCATTGGATTTATAATCCGGTCAGGAAGTTCGTTTTCCGGTAGTGCTCCCCGGTCCAACTGTTCCAGTAAGATGTCCAACCGGCCACGCATTTGCACAATATTTCTCTTTGCCACTTCACGCAAAGCAGAGTCCGGTTTACGCGAAACGGCCTCCATCAGGCATTTAAGTTCCTGAATATCCAATTCTATATCGTTCAACAATGCTTGCATATCTACATCTGAATTTCTTCTTGAATGACTTCGCAAATGTAGAAATAAATAATGAAAAAACACCGAGAAGCCAATAAAACTATTACTTTTGCAACCAATTATAACATACACCAGCATGGTATTATTTTCAGAAGATCATATACAAGAGACGAGAAGAAGAGGAAGAATTGAAGTAATTTGCGGTTCCATGTTTTCAGGAAAAACCGAAGAACTGATCCGTCGCATGAAGCGGGCCAAGTTTGCTCGCCAACGCGTAGAGATATTCAAACCTGCCATTGACACACGCTATTCTGAAGGGGACGTTGTTTCACATGACAGTAATACCATTTCCTCCACTCCCATCGACTCTTCAGCCAGCATACTGCTTTTCACATCCGAAATTGATGTGGTAGGCATTGACGAGGCACAGTTCTTCGACAGTGGATTAATAGATGTATGCAATCAGTTGGCAAACAACGGGATACGTGTCATCATAGCCGGATTGGACATGGACTTCAAAGGCATACCGTTTGGTCCGATGCCGGCTTTGTGTGCCATTGCCGACGAAGTATCCAAGGTACATGCCATTTGTGTAAAATGTGGACAATTAGCCTCATTTTCACACCGTACGGTGAAAAACGACAAACAGGTGCTATTGGGTGAAACAGCCGAATACGAACCTTTATGTCGGGAATGTTACCAGAAAGCCCTGCAAGAGGACAAAGAAAAATCATAATGACCTCACGGTAGCAAAGCCCGGACATTTCCGGTGAGGTCGCACATCAAACGTCAGATTATTATGGAAAGGAAAAAAATTACATTTGATAGTTTCATACGTGGTTCCATCTGCTGTGCGCTCATTGTGGGATTACTGATACTTTTTAAAAGACTCAGCGGCGTACTGCTACCTTTTTTTGTGGCATGGCTTATCGCTTATATGATTTATCCGCTCGTCAAATTTTTCCAGTATAAATTACGCTTTAAAAGCAGGATCATTTCTATTTTCTGCGCATTGTTCAGCATTACCATAGTAGGAATTGCCATTTTTTACCTTTTAGTGCCCCCAATGCTTGCCGAAATAGGACGAATGAACGATCTGTTGGTTACTTATCTGACTAATGGTGCTTATCGTTCCGGAACAGTACCTCCTACTCTTTCGGAATTTATCCACAGGCATATCGACCTTCAGGCACTGAACCGAATCTTAAGTGAAGAAAATATAATGAATACCATTAAAGAGACTGTTCCTAAACTTTGGGCACTCGTTGCGGAATCTATTAATATCCTGTTTAGCGTATTCGCTTCATTCATCATTTTATTATATGTGGTATTCATCTTGCTCGACTATGAATCCATCGCAGAAGGATGGCTTCACCTGTTACCAGGCAAATACCGTACCTTTGCATCCAATCTGGTCAATGACATACAGGATGGAATGAATCGCTATTTCCGCGGTCAGGCACTTGTTGCCTTCTGTGTCGGCATCTTGTTCAGCATTGGGTTCCTGATCATCGACTTTCCGATGGCTATTGCCTTGGGACTTTTCATCGGTGCCCTCAATATGGTTCCATATCTGCAGATTATCGGTTTCTTGCCCACCGTCATATTAGCAATCCTAAAAGCTGCTGATACCGGTGAGAATTTCTGGGTAATCCTGGCAGGTGCCCTCGTTGTTTTTATTGTTGTTCAAGCCATCCAAGATGGTTTCCTTGTCCCAAGAATCATGGGAAAGATCACAGGGCTCAACCCTGCCATCATTCTTTTATCTCTTTCCATCTGGGGATCCTTGCTCGGGATGTTAGGTATGATCATAGCACTCCCGCTCACCACCCTAATGCTCTCCTATTATCAACGTTTCATCATCAACAAAGAGAGAATAAAATACGACACACATGAAATATCTGATAATCAGAAGATAGAGGAAGATGACGAAAAATAAATAAAACTTTTTTCACCCAAAAGCTTGCAGATATAAAAAAAGTCACTACCTTTGCACCCGCAATCAGGAAATAACTGATACGCAAATAAGGATTGATTCGCTAGCTCAGCAGGTAGAGCACAACACTTTTAATGTTGGGGTCCTGGGTTCGAGCCCCAGGCGGATCACTTTTTAAAACAGCAAAAATGCATAAAGCTCTGATAATCAAACATTATCGGAGCTTTTTCTTTTATATCAAACCTGCATTTTACCGCGAATTGGAGCACCTAATACAGGTGAAATCGGAGGACTTAAATTCCTCTAAATTTTAGTCCTCCGAATTGGTGTTTTATTCGCTGATTATCTGCATTTTACGTGATGCTATTCATCGCTTCTAAAAGTAACTTTGAACCATTAAACTTTTAAAGTGTATGAGTATGGAAAGAAATTATTTTTCGGTCCTTTTTTACATCAAGAAGGCCAAATTATTGAAAAACGGAGAGGCTCCTATCTGCCTGAGAATAACCGTAAACGGGAAACGTGCAGAAATTCAAATCAAGCGTAGTGTGGAGATTGACAAGTGGAATGCCCGAAGAGAATGTGCGATTGGTAAAGACAGAAAGTATCTGGAACTTAACCACTATCTGGAAACAGTACGTACCCGCGTACTTCGTATTCATCGTGAACTGGAACAGGATGATAAACCTATCACAGCTGAAATTCTGAAGAAGTTATTCTATGGTGAAAAACAAACTCCCAAGATGTTATTGGAGGTTTTCAAAGAACATAACGCAAAGTATCGTGAGCTAATAGGGAAAGATGTGGTGAAAGCTACGGTGCTCCGTTATGAGAGAACTGTACGATATCTTGAGGAGTTCTTGAAAAAAGAATATCGATTAAACGATATACCTCTGTGCAATATCAATCGTGAGTTCATATCCAATTTTGAATTCTTTATCAAAACTGAAAAAAGTTGCGCGCAGAATACAACTGTTAAATATTTAAAGAACCTAAAGAAAATTATCACATTGGCACTTACAAATAAATGGATGACGGATAATCCATTCTTCGGAGTCAGGTTCAAACAAACCCAATCTAACCGAGAATTTCTCAGCGAGGAAGAATTACATATTATTATGGAAAAAGAATTTAATATACCTCGTTTAGAAATAGTACGCGACATTTTTGTTTTTTGTTGCCTGTCTGGATTAGCATTTACGGATATAAAACATTTACGTCCTGGGCATATTACAAAAGATCCTAATGGGGAAGATTGGATTCGAAAGCCTCGTGAAAAAACAAATAACATGTGTCACATACCGTTGCTTGACATTCCCGCATTAATAGCTGAAAAATACAAGAACAATCCGATCTGTGTACAAAAGAACATGGTGCTTCCTGTACCTTGTAATCAACGGATGAATAGTTATTTGAAAGAAATTGCCGATATGTGTGGAATTACTAAAAAGTTAACGACCCATGTCGCCCGCCATACGTTTGCATGCATAGCTCTAGCAAATAAAGTGTCAATGGAAACAATCGCTAGAATGTTAGGACACTCAGACATACGAACCACGAAAATTTATGCAAAAGTTTTAGACACTACTGTTTCCAAAGAAATGGAAGTGATGAAGCATAAATTTGCCATATAAATAAGATATCAAAGGGGATGTCGTTTTTTGCGACCTCCCCTTGTTCGAAAGTTATATCCCTCTGAATCTAAACAAACACACGTCTTTCTATTGAGTATTAGCTCCTAGTTCAGTTTATCCTGTGATCTCATCTATTTCTTTTTTTCAAACCAATGGACTATTTCTTAGGTTTATTAAAAGGATAAAGTATACGTCATTTATCTTATATACTTTCTGAAGTCCTTGTAATTCTTTTTTAGAACCTCGTACAATCCGCTTTCCGGATAGAGCAATTTACCTCCCGCCGCGGTGACGGAGGTATAAGGAATTGCTTTCTCGTCTCTGAGGGCCTGCAGTGTCCTTTTGGAGATATGCAGTTTCTCACAGACTTCCTCCCCTGAGAGATAATGTTCATCGGCTATGCCCGGGCGTATTCGTGCCGTTGCTTTTTCCAGTGCTCTTCCGGTTCTCTTAATCCATCCGGTGATTTCCTTAAACTCTTCCGAATCTTTGGTAATGATTTCTGCCATCTGTTATTTTCTGTTTCTTATTAAACCTTCTTCCAGTATTTTCTGTATGTCCGCTTCACGGTAGAAATATTTTCCACCGATATGGGAGCAGGGAATCAATCCCCTGTTCCGATGTGCCTGAAGGCATCTCTTTGAGATACCCAGAGCCTGACACACCTCTTGCGCGTCAATCCATTTATCCGGAGACGGCGGGGCAGTTTTTCGATTGAATTCTTCCATTTGTACAGACAGTGTGCTAAGCTGTCGTTTTAATTCCAGATAAGCACTTGTTTCCATAATCGTTATTTCCATAATTTAATGTTTTTAATAAATTCAGATGCAAGATACTGAAGATGAAATCATTTCTTTTTTGTGTCATGCATAGTCATGTATTGTCACCAATGGCCGGTCGTTTTTCCCAAAAGGCTGCCGTAAACCGCTATACCCTTTGTTGGCAGCCTGTTCCGCTTCGGTATGATGGACGGGCTTGTCCCTTATTTATTTCCTACCATATAGGCCGGACCTAGGATCTTCAAGGGAAACCCCGGCCCTTTCTTCTGGAAACTGACCGGAAACGAATCCTGCCAAAACGACGTTTACCGCCTAAGTTACAGCTATGCGGGATGCTGTCAGTCCGCTATCCTTCAGGTCTTCTGTCCTTGAATGTAAGCTCCACCTTGTAATTCTCATCCATTCTGAGCGATGCCTCATAGGGTTTTCCCGCCTTGGTGGTGAATTTCAGGAAGGGGGTAGCTTCCCCTGCCATCAGCCGTGTCATCTCTTCGTCTCTCATCGTCCGTCCGTTGAACATGCGCGGAAGATGGAACGCGCAGTCGGGATCTCCGCATTTG
>OGFW01001368.1_pt1 | contig 19394 bp, 10 predicted proteins | sample 1570991 | NCBI WGS metagenome assembly OGFW01 (sample SAMEA2582074, study PRJEB24529) | metagenome | biome: Human gut stool | place: China | collected 2011
GCTTGGAGAGGCTTTACTTGCTCCAACTAAGATATACGTTAAGACTATGAAGTCTATTAAGAACGCAGGAGTTCGTGTTAAGGGATGCAGCCATATCACAGGTGGCGGTTTCTATGAGAACATTCCAAGAATGTTACCAGATGGTGTAAGAGCTGTTGTAAAGAAAGACAGCTATGAAGTTCCTCCAATCTTTAAGATGTTACAGACAGATGGCGAGATTGAAGAAGATATGATGTATAACACATTTAATATGGGTATTGGTCTTGTACTTGCAGTAGCCACTGAGGACGTAGATACAACTATGGAAGCTATTAAAGCTGCTGGTGAGACACCTTATGTTATCGGTAATATTGAAGCAGGTGAGAAGGGAGTAACTTTATGCTAAGAATAGCTGTTATGGTATCTGGAGGTGGAACTAATCTTCAGGCTATAATTGATGGTGTAAAGGACAAGACAATTACTAATACACAGATTGCTGCTGTTATAAGTAATAATGCTAATGCTTATGCTCTTACAAGAGCTAAAGAGAACGGAATACCAGCTTATTGTGTATCACCTAAGGATTATGCGACAAGAGATGAATTTAATAAAGCACTTCTTGAAAAGGTTAATTCGCTTAATGTAGACCTTGTTGTGCTTGCGGGCTTCCTTGTTAAAATTCCAGAAGAAATGGTACACGAATACAGCCATAGAATTATTAATATCCACCCATCACTCATCCCATCTTTTTGCGGCGTAGGCTTTTATGGACTTCGTGTTCACGAAGCTGCACTTGCCAAAGGTGTTAAGGTTACAGGTGCAACGGTGCATTATGTAGATGAAGGAATGGATACAGGAGAGATTATATTCCAGAAAGCTGTTGAAGTTAAAGATGGTGACACGCCAGAAATTCTTCAAAAGAGAGTTATGGAACAGGCAGAATGGAAGTTACTGCCTGCCGCTATTAACAAGATAGCTAATGAACATGATAACTAGAAAGACTAGATTATATTGGAGGAAGAACAGATGAAGGTTTTAGTTGTAGGCAGCGGTGGACGTGAGCACGCCATATGCTGGAAGATAAGCCAGAGCCCTAAGGTTGATAAGATATATTGTGCACCTGGTAATGCAGGTATTGCTGAGGTTGCGGAATGTGTTGATATTAAAGCTATGGAATTTGATAAGCTTGTTGCATTTGCTAAGGAAAATGCAATCGACCTTACTGTAATTGGTATGGATGATCCACTTGTTGGTGGTATTGTTGATGCATTTGAGGCAGAAGGTTTAAGGGTATTCGGACCTAGAAAGAATGCAGCTATACTTGAGGGTTCAAAGGCATTTTCTAAGGATCTTATGAAGAAATACAATATACCAACAGCAGCATATGAGACATTTACATCTGCTGATGAAGCTAAGAAGTATCTTGAGACAGCTAAGTATCCTATCGTTCTTAAGGCTGACGGCCTTGCACTTGGAAAGGGAGTTCTTATATGTGAAGACAAGCAGATGGCACTTGACGGTGTAGACGAGCTTATGCTTGACAAGAAGTTCGGTTCAGCAGGTAATACAATTGTAGTAGAAGAATTTATGACAGGACGTGAAGTTTCAGTTCTTTCATTTGTTGATGGTAATACTATAAAGATTATGTCGTCTGCACAGGATCATAAGAGAGCCAAGGACGGAGATCAGGGACTTAATACAGGTGGTATGGGTAACTTCTCACCATCACCTTTTTACACTAAGGAAGTTGATGATTTCTGCAAGGCACATATATATCAGGCAACTGTTGATGCTATGAAGGCAGAGGGAAGACCATTTAAGGGTGTTATATTCTTTGGACTTATGCTTACGCCAGAAGGCCCTAAGGTACTTGAATATAATGCAAGATTTGGTGATCCAGAAGCACAGGTTGTTCTTCCAAGAATGGAGAATGATATAATTGATGTATTTGAAGCGTGCATAGACGGAACATTAGATAAGATAGATCTTAAGTTTACTGATAATGCGTGTGTATGTGTAGTTCTTGCATCAGACGGTTACCCACTTGAGTACAAGAAGGGCTTTGAGATAACAGGTATGGAGAATTTCAAGGGTAAAGACTCATACTTCTTATTCCACGCTGGTACTAAGTTCAACGAAGAAGGCAAGGTTGTTACTAATGGTGGACGAGTTCTTGGCGTAACAGCATTAGGTGAGGATTTAAAGAAAGCCCGTGCTAATGCTTATGAAGCGACAGAATGGGTTGATTTTGATAATAAATATATGCGTCACGATATAGGTAAAGCTATAGACGAAGCATAATTGTTAATTGAATGTGTTTAAGTAACTCCCGCCACATATAATGGTGGGAGTTATTGTGTAATAATTGTAATAATGGAGGACAATGGAATGAAGATTACATCTGTAAAAGGTACTAATGATTATCTTCCTAATGAAGTAGAGATAAGAGATTATCTCCAGAATGAAATATTAAAAGTATATGTAGAGAATGGTTTTGAACATATAACAACTCCGGTTATTGAAGATATTGAAAATCTTGATAAGAGTGATGGTGGAGAAAACCTTAATCTTATATTTAAGATTATGAAGAGAGGCGACAAGCTTGACAAGGCACTTGCAAGCGGAGTTACTTCACAGAATGAAAATGTTCTTGCGGATATGGGCTTAAGATATGACCTTACACTTCCTTTAAGCAGATATTTTGCTAATAATAAGGATAAGCTTACACTTCCAATGAAGTGTATACAGATGGACAGAGTGTACAGGGCAGAACGTCCACAGAAGGGCAGATTAAGAGAATTCGTACAGTGTGATATAGATATTATAGGTTCTGATTCAAGAGATTCAGAGGTTGAGCTTATACTTATAACAACTAAGGCACTTAAAGCTATAGGAATGAAGAACTTTAAGGTTAAAGTTAATGACAGACGACTTTTAAGAGCATTTCTTATGGATTGTGGATTTGAAGAAAGCCAGCTTGACAGTGTATGTATAACATTTGATAAGATGGATAAGATTGGTCTTGAAGGTGTTAAGAATGAACTTGAGGAGAAGGAATTCGCAGAAGCAGCTATAGCCAAGTTTACAGGATTTCTTGCAAATGTAAGCAATCCACAGGAGATTTCTTTAGAGTCGGTTAAAGATATTCTTGTAGATAAAGCACCAGCAGAAAGTCTTGAATATATTATGAAGTCAGTTAATGAGCTTTGTAATGGTGAGTTCAATGTTGTATTCGACCTTTCATTAGTAAGAGGACAGGGATACTATACAGGAACTGTATTTGAGGTTGAAAGCATTGATTTTAAGGGTGCTATTGCTGGTGGGGGAAGATATGATAACCTTATTGGCAAGTTCTTAGGACAGCAGGTAAGTGCAGTAGGATTTTCTATCGGATTTGAGAGAATATTCTCTATACTTATGGAACACGGAATTGACCTTCCTAATAAGGACAATAAGATAGCAGTAATGTATGATGATGGCGAGCTTACAGCAGCTTATAAGCTTGCAGAAAAGTACAGGGCAGAAGGCAAGATATGTTCACTTTATGTTAAGCCAAAGAAGATGGGCAAGTTCTTAGGAAAGCTTGAAGAAAGAGGTTATGCAGGCTTTATTAATGTAAGTAATGATGACGGGATAAGTTATTTTGAGAACTAATAATTAAAATAGAACTTCGGGTAATCTATGAACAAACTGGATATAGATTACCCGAAGTTTTTACATACGTCTGTATAGAAAGTGTGTTACAGACGGCTGTGTCTGATGTAAAAAGTTTATCTGAAAGACTTAAATGCTTTACGCAGTTAGTTCCTTGCCTTGGCAAGTGCACTGTCTATAGCTGATAACAGCATAGTTGCTGTATATTTACTACCTGCATTGTAGGTGATATTATCTGTTGAGCCGTTGTTGATAACGGCGGTCTTTATCTCATCAAATGAAGAATTAAGCATAGGATACATAGTCTGCACGGACTCTGAAAGATTAACCATTTCGATATTGTTGATATTGTCGGAGTCAACTGTAACCTGAATATCTATAGGAGTACCATTAAGAAGTATTGAGGAAGTGTATACACCTGGTGAATATGTAGGACAAGATGTATTCTTTTTTACTGTGTCAGTGCTTGTGCTTATATTAACACCTGTACTTTTGGCAGCATCTGAACTGCTTCCGCCAAATATAAATATTGCCGCTAATATAATAAGAGCAGCAATTACGCATACCATAATTATCAGTTTCTTAAGTGGAATTACCACAATCCTGGTTGAACCGCTCATATATCCCCCTCATATAACACACATTTATTTTGATAAAATATATGAGCATTCATATATAAATAGAACTTATATATGGTATACTTAAATGAGTTTCATTGAATAAAAATGTGCACGGAAATGAGGATTATTATGTCATTACAACTTATACTTGGAGGATCGGGTGCTGGCAAGTCAACATATTTATATAGTTCAATAATAGAGGAATCGATTAACAATCCAGACACAGATTATATAATTATCGTGCCAGAGCAGTACACTATGGCAACACAGAAGCGTGTAGTTGAGCTTCACCCACGAAAGGGAATTCTTAATATAGATGTCATAAGCTTTGAAAGGCTTGCTTATAGAGTATTTGAGGAGGTCGGGGCTTCTGACTATCCGGTTCTTGATGATACAGGAAAGAATCTTATAGTAAGAAGAATATTAGAACAGCACAAGAAAGAACTTCGATTCTTTAGTGGTAATATATCCAATACCGGATTTGTGGCTGAGATGAAATCAGTCATATCAGAGATGTTACAGTATGATATAACTGTTGATAAGATAGATGAAATTAATAAAACTGTTGATAATAACAGTCTGCTAGGAATGAAATTAAGTGACATTAATGTTGTTTATAGTAGATTTAGGAATTTTATAAAAGATAATTACATTACATCAGAGGAGATACTTGATCTTCTGTGCAGGAAAGTGCAGGAGTCAGAAAAGCTTAAAGACAGTGTGATAGCACTTGATGGTTTTACTGGCTTTACGCCTGTACAGTACAGGCTTATTGGTCTGCTTCTTGATATATGCACGGATATTAAGGTGGCACTGACTATAGATACAAGTGAGAAGGTTAATGTCAATGAGGGCATTGAGAACCTTTTCTATATGACTAAGGATACAGTGGCACATTTGTATAAGATATGTGATGAACAGCATATTAATATAGAAAATGCTGTGATGATTGATGATGATAATATATCACGTTTTAAGTCGTCAAAGGAGCTTGCATTTCTTGAAAAGAATATATTCAGGGCTGGAAGCAGGCATTATAATGGTGAAGTAAATGATATAGCTTTGTATGCAGGGACAACACCGAAGGACGAATTGCAGTATATAACAGGAAAGATACTTGAGCTTACACGTCTGTCAGGCTACAGATACAGTGATATAGCGGTTGTTACAGGTGATATTGGTGTGTATGGAAAGCTTGCCGCTAATATATTTTCCCAGAATGAAATACCATTTTTCTTAGACCAGAAACGTCATATAACAGATAACTGCTTAGTGGAAATGATTACCGCAGTACTTGATATTATCGAGAAGAATTATGCTTATGACAGTATGTTCAGATATCTAAGAACAGGATTTACACAACTTACAAGAGATGAGATAGATATTCTTGATAATTATTGTCTTGCGGTTGGCATAAAGGGCAGGAAGCAGTGGAACAATGAATGGATAAGAAAGTTCAGGACAGGAAGGGAAGATACAGACCTGGGACTTCTTAACAGATTAAGATGCGAAGTCATTACTCCAATAGATGTTCTTCACAAAGATATTAAGGAGGCAGATGGAAATGTAGATGCCATTACCAGGGCTTTATATGAATTCATAGCCGGACTTGATTGTGAAAGGAAGCTGTCATCTATAGATGTGGATAGTGAAGAATATGGACAGATATATAAGAAGATAATAGAACTATTAGATAAGATAGTTGAATTATTAGGCAGTGAGAAGGTTACATTAAAAGAATACAATCATATTATAGCATCTGGATTGGAGGAGATTAAGATAGGACTTATACCTCCGGCTAACGACTGCGTTGTAATAGGTGATATTGAGAGAACAAGACTTGATAATATAAAGGTAATGTTCTTTGCGGGCGTTAATGATGGGTATGTTCCAAAAAAAAGCGACAACAGAAGCGTTCTTTCAGAAACAGACAGGGACAGGCTTAAGGGTATGGATGTATCATTATCAATGTCAGTCAGGGAAAAAGCGTTTATTCAGAGATTTTATTTATACCTTATTATGACAAAGACATCAGAAAAGCTTTATATAACTTATGCACGCAATGGCATGGATATGAAAGCGGTTCTTCCTTCTTACATAATAAGAATGATTAAGAAAATGTTTCCGCTTGTTAAAGAGTACGCAAGAGAGGATACATTTGCAGAACACGCATATATACGAATTCCAAAAGCAGACATTGTATGGAGCGAGGGCAATCTTAATAAAGTGCTTGCAGAGGGAATTGCACTTGAATTATATGGAAGGGAGCTTACAGGAAGCGTAACATCATTTGAACAGTTCGCTTCGTGCCAGTTCGCATATTTCTGCCAGTATGGACTGGGGCTTAAAGAGAGGGAAGAATATCAGTTTGCGGTTAATGACTTTGGTACAATTCTTCACGCTGTAATTGAAGATGTGTCAAAAAATATAAAGCAGAACAATAAATCCTTCGTGCTTTTAAGTGATGAGGAAAGAAGCCAGATGGTATCAGAGAGTATCAATGCAATAGCTGAGAATTATGGCAATACGATACTTAAGGACTCAAGCCGTAATGAGTATCTTATACAGAGAATGAAGAATTACGCTGACAGGACACTGTGGGCAATTGGAAAGCAGCTTGCTGACGGAATATTCAGGCCAGATGCATTTGAGAAGGGATTTCTTACACAGATAGAAGAACTTCCGCACGATGTACTATTTTATATGAAGGGCAAGATAGACCGTATAGATGTGTGCGAGGATGACGAAAATTTATATGTCAAAGTCGTGGATTACAAGACAGGACAGTCAGATTTTAATCTTTTAAAGACATATTATGGCTTAAAAATCCAGCTTCTTACATATATGAGGGAAGCAATGATATACGAAAAGAAGAAATATGGTGACAAGAATATAATTCCAGCGGGGCTTTTATATTACAATATTCAGGACCCGATAGTTGAGGCAAAGAAAGATGATGAAGAGGTCGAGGCACTTGTAAGAAAAGAATTAAGAATGAAAGGCGTTGTTAATTCTAATAAGAATATTATAAGTATGATGGATTCAACAGAGGGTTCATCTGTTAATATTCCTGTCAGTTATAATAAATCTGGTGAACTTGATATGCGTTACAGCAGGGTTATGACAACTGATGAGTTCGATAAGCTTGGCGAATATGTTGATAAAGAAAATGTCAATAACGCAGGAAAGATACTTAATGGAAGCATTAATATCAATCCGTATATTAAGGGGAATGAGAACAGTTGTACTTATTGTCAGTATAACAGTGTGTGTGGATTTAGCACAGATATGCCGGGGGCAAGTTATCGAAGACTTCCGAATTTAAGCAAAGAAGATATATGGAAATTAATAGATGAGAATAACAGCGGTGAAGCGTACAGCAGTAGTAAAGAGCATAACAGTACAGAAAAGTATAACGATAGTGAAGAATATAACAAAGAAACTGACAGTAATTCAGAGGTGTAATGATGGCAAAGAAATGGACTGATGAACAGCTTAAGGCAATAGATACTAAGAACAGGAATATACTTGTGTCAGCCGCCGCAGGTTCAGGAAAGACAGCGGTTCTTGTTGAACGAATTATCAATATGATTACAGGTGAGAACAGCACAGATATAGACAGACTTGTTGTTGTTACATTTACCAAGGCCGCCGCGGCAGAGATGAAAGCAAGAATAAGAAACAGGCTTGATGATATGCTTGACAATAATGAGGCAGATACCAATCTTTTAAAGCAGATTGCACTTATTAACAATGCACATATAACAACAATAGATAGTTTCTGTCTGTGGATAATAAAAAATCATTTTTCAGAGATTGAATTAGACCCCGGTTTCAGGGCGGCAGATAATGGAGAGATTACACTTCTTGAGAATGATGTAATGCAGGAGCTTCTTGAGGACTATTATACAGAGGCAGATGAGGATTTTATTAATCTTGTAGAGGCTTATGGAACAGGACGTAATGACCAGAATATAGAAGAACTTATTAAGAAAATATATAATCTTGCACGAAGCAATCCATGGCCTTCTGAATGGTATAAGGAAACGCTTGATATGTATGAAGCACCAGATAATTCTAACAACAGGGCGATAGCTGACCTGTATGAAAGCATTATCAATTCGCTGAGTGATTACTGCCGCAAATATGAATATATGATTGAGCTTTGCCAGCGTGTAGACGGTCCGGTGTCATATCTTGATGCAATCAATTCAGATTATATGAATATCAAAAGAATACTTGAAGCACCAGACTTTGATGACCTTTCGGTAAGAATAAGAAAGACGGTATTTGACAGATTAAGCAATAAGAAAATGCCTGATGCGAGGGAAGATTTAAAAGAATATGTCAAGAATGAAAGAAATAATTTCAAGAAATATATTAATTCCCTTATCAGTGGTGTGTTCACAGCAGATATTGATACATTAATGGAAGATGTGAAAGCTAATGCACCAATGATTGCTATGATGGTAAAGCTTGCTAATGATTTTGCACAAAGAATGTCAGAACAGAAAAAAGACCGTGGAATAATAGATTTTAATGATATGGAACATCTTGCACTTGATATTCTTGTAAAGAATAATGCTGGTATTATTGAGTATACCAGGACAGCAGATGAACTTGCAGAAAGCTTTGATGAGATATTAATAGACGAGTATCAGGATTCCAACCAGTTACAGGAAGAAATACTTACTGCTGTATCAAGGCAGAGAATGTCCGATTATTTCAATAATGTATATATGGTTGGAGATGTTAAGCAGAGTATATATAAGTTCAGACTTGCGTGTCCTGAGTTATTTATGAGCAAGTATGATAATTATTCATCGCAGAATGATAACTGCAAAGATACAGCACAGTATAATGACTGCGAAGATACATCATTTGGCGGTGGTGAGCAGAATATAAGTTCTTGTAAGATAGAATTACAGAAGAATTTCCGAAGCAGAAGTAATGTTCTTGATAGTACCAATGATGTGTTCTTCCGTGTTATGAATAAGAATTTCTGTGGTATACAGTATGATGATAGGCAGCAGCTTAACTGTGGGTTAGATTATCCAGCGTGTGAGGATAAAAGAAACTTCGGGCAGGGCAGTGAGAAAAGCACAGATATTGTGCTTGTTGATATGTCGGGTGATGAGGACGGCGATGGAATAAGGGCAGAGGCAAGGTATGCCGCATTAAGAATAAGAGAACTTATGTCAGAAGATAATGCTTATTACGTGTATGATGCTGACCTTGAAGATTACAGGAGAATAAAATATGGTGATATTGTTATTCTCACAAGAACGCTTACAGGCTGGGCAGATGTGCTTGTCAATGAACTGCTTGACTGCGGAGTGCCGGCTATGGCAGATACTGCACAGCAGTATTTTAAATTAAGGGAGATAAAGGTCCTTATAAGCCTGCTTACCTGCATAGACAATCCATTGCAGGATATACCTATGGCTTCTGTGCTTCTGTCATACTTTGGAGGTTTTACGGAAGATGAATTATGCAAGATAAGAATATCAGGAAAGAAATATTCACAGAAGTTTCTTATCAGGCAGATGAAGAGCATAGCAGAGAATGAGGACGAGGATTGCGATTATAAGAAATGCAGTGCATTTATTGATAAGCTTAATGTCTTAAGAGATAAATCAAGAATAATGACTATCTATGATTTGCTGTGGGAGATTGTATACAACACAGGTTATTATGATTACGCAGGAACTATGCCGGCAGGAGCTAAAAGACAATCTAATATAGATGTGCTTCTGGACAGGGCATCTTCATTTGAGGGAACAAGCTATAGCGGACTTTTTAATTTCTTAAGATATATAGAAAGATTGCAGAAATACGACATAGATATAACCGACTCACAGGGTATGGGGGATAACGGCGACTCTGTAAGGGTAATGAGCATACATAAGAGCAAGGGTCTTGAGTTTCCGGTTGTAATTGTAGCCGGACTTAACAAGCAGATTAATAAAATGGATGCAAGAAGCAGGATTGTTATTGATAAAGAGCTGGGCATAGGTGCTGATTATGTTAATCTTGACCGCAAGACCAAGACATCTACTATTATAAAAGGGGCGATTGCAAGAAAGATTGTAAGAGATGGAATATCCGAGGAAGAAAGAGTTCTGTATGTTGCAATGACACGAGCAAGGGAAAAGCTTATTATGATGGGAAATGTCACTGACACAGACAAGGCAATGACAGGCTGGAATTCAATTGCTGATGAGATTAGAATGTCTGGAATATATTCTTATGCTGACTGCGAGAAGATAGACAAGTTCGCAGATATGGTAATTCCAGTTGTACTTACCGGAAAGGAATACAATAAAGGAGAATTCAATATAAAGCTTATTGGCGTGGAAGAAATTAATTCTTTATTGAACAAATCGGACATAGACCAGGCCGGAAGCCAAGCAACAGATGAAAGTCAGGTAGGCGAAAAAACAGCCTATGGAACTTCGCCTTTAAAGGAGCTTCCGCCATATATTAAAGACCCTGATGCAGACAGAAAAGTAAAAGTAACTGTCAGTGAGTTAAAGAAAATGCAGAATGAAGCAGATTACGAGCAAAATGCTTTTGCGGCAGACAGTATCAAAAAGACTGCGGGCATTATGGAGGCAGAAAGAATTAAAGAAGCGGCTGGCGGTGTTAAAGAAGCAGACGGCGGGACAGAACCTGAAGCTGCAGACGAATATATTCCAACAGTTCCTAAGTTTATAAGCAATGAAGAAAAAGAGCTTGTAAGTAATGAACGTGGAACGGCATACCACAGGGTTATGGAATGTCTGAATTATTCAAAAGCTGGAAGCACTGAGGATATAAAGAATGAAATTGACAGAATGGTAAGAGAAGAAAAGCTGTCATTAAAACAAGCTGAATGCATAAAGCTTAAGGATATAGATACGTTTGCAGGCTCATCAATAGGTGAAAGAATTAAGCGTGCATATGCTTACGGCGGGGTGAAAAGGGAACAGCCATTTGTATTTGAATATGACAGACAGCTTGTACAGGGGGTCATTGACCTGTATTTTATTGAGGACGGACAGCTTGTTATAGTTGATTATAAGACTGACCGGGTGTTAAGAGGCAGGGCAGGAGAGGACGAGCTTAGAAGAAGATATTCTATCCAGCTTGATTACTATGCTATGGCACTGTCACAGATAACAGGCTTAAAGGTTAAAGAAAAAGTAATATATTCCTTTGCACTGGGAAGAAGCTTAACTGTAGAGTAATTATCTGGAATAGGTAATAGAATAAACTGAGTAGTTTATAAAATAGTCTGGCACTAAGTAGTTGAATTAAATTGATGGATACTATATACTAGATTAGTTAAAGTGTAAAATGATTTAAGAAATGGAGAAATTATGTCAGATATTACAAGTGAAATTAAGAAAAGAAGGACATTTGCAATCATATCCCACCCGGATGCTGGTAAGACAACACTTACTGAGAAGTTCTTGTTATATGGTGGTGCTATTAATCTTGCTGGTTCTGTAAAGGGTAAGAAGACAGCGAAACACGCAGTATCAGACTGGATGGAGATTGAGAAGGAAAGAGGTATCTCTGTAACATCTTCAGTACTTCAGTTTAATTATGATGGATATTGCATTAATATTCTTGATACACCTGGACACGAAGATTTCTCAGAGGATACTTATAGAACTCTTATGGCTGCTGACTCAGCCGTAATGGTTATAGATGCTTCAAAGGGTGTTGAGAAACAGACTATTAAGCTTTTTAAAGTATGTGTTATGAGACATATTCCGATCTTTACATTTATTAATAAAATGGATAGAGAAGCCAACGACCCATTCGAGCTTCTTGATGAGATAGAAAATGTACTTGGAATTGCTACTTGTCCTATCAACTGGCCTATAGGCTGTGGTAAGGCATTTAAGGGTGTATATGACAGAAAGCAGAAAGAGGTATCACTCTTTAAGGCGGCAATGAATGGACAGAAGGAAGTAGATACTAAGAATATATCAATAGATGATGATGAGCTTAAGGCAGAGATTGGTGATGATTACTGGGCTAAGCTTGAAGAAGATGTGGAACTCTTAGATGGTGCAAGTGCAGAATTTGATCTTGCCAAGGTTCAGGCAGGAGATTTAACACCTGTATTCTTTGGTTCAGCACTTACTAACTTTGGTGTAGAGACATTTTTACAGCATTTCCTTGATATGACTACATCACCACTTCCACGTAATTCGTCAGTAGGTCTTATAGACCCATTTAAGGAAGATTTCTCTGCTTTTGTATTTAAGATACAGGCTAATATGAATAAGGCACATAGAGATAGAATTGCATTTATGCGTATATGTTCAGGAAAGTTCACTGCCGGTATGGAAGCTAACCACGTTCAGGGTGGCAAGAAGATAAGGCTTTCACAGCCACAGCAGATGATGGCACAGGAAAGACACATTGTAGAAGAAGCTTATGCAGGAGATATAATAGGTGTATTCGATCCGGGTATATTCTCAATAGGTGATACTATATGTACTTCTAATAAGAAGTTCCAGTTTGATGGAATTCCTACATTCGCACCGGAACATTTTGCAAGAGTAAGACAGATTGATACAATGAAGCGTAAGCAGTTCATTAAGGGAATAAGCCAGATTGCACAGGAAGGTGCTATTCAGATATTTCAGGAATATAATACTGGAATGGAAGAAATTATTGTCGGCGTTGTCGGTGTACTTCAGTTTGAAGTTCTTGAATACAGACTTAAGAATGAGTACAATGTAGATATAAAGTTAGAGCCGCTTCCATATGAACATATCAGATGGATTGAAAATCCAGAAGAAGTTGATGTGAACAGAATTGTCGGTACTTCTGATATGAAGAAGATTAAAGACCTTAAGGGCAATCCGTTATTGGTATTTGCTAACAGCTGGTCAGTTAATATGGTGCTTGAACGTAATGAGGGACTTAAGTTATCTGAGTTTGGAAAGAACAACTAAATTGCAGATTTAATAAGGAACAAGGTGATTAGATGAACGTAAGCTACAGAGAGATTATAAAAAAAGCAGTAGCCATATTACTTATGGCAGTCATTCTTGTATGTATGGTGACAGGATTTTCGTATACATTTACCGCTAAAGCAGATGATACAATTATTGCTACAGGTTATGTTAATTATGATGTAACAAGCCTTAGAATAAGGACAGCACCTGTTAATGGAAGTGTAATTACTAAAGTAGATGGTGGATTTAAGTTCGATATATACGAAGAAGTGAATACGAGTGCGACATATAAGTGGTACAGCATAGGTTTTTATCTCAATGGTGAATACACAAGAGGATATATAACATCAGAGTATACTACTAGGGAAGCAAAGTCAGATTATACACCAGATAATAATTTTGAAGATTATCTTGAGGCACAGAATTTTCCGGCTTCCTACAGGGAAAGCTTAAGGCAGCTTCACAGTGCATATCCATTATGGGTATTTGTAGCAGACCATAATGGAAGGGACTGGGATACTATGGTTAATGCCCAGAATGTATTAGGACGAAGTCTTATATACAGTTCAGCAGATGCTTCGTGGAAGTCTACGGCTGATGGCTGTTATGACTGGAATACAGGTGAGTATACAGAGCTTGACAGTGGTGGCTGGGTTCAGGCATCTGAGGGACTTGTGAAATATGCACTTGACCCAAGAAACTTTCTTGATGATACATACATATTTATGTTTGAAAGTCTTTCTTATGACTCATCAGTACATAATATAGACGGTGTGCGCAATATTATAAGCGGAACATTTATGGAGAATTCAAGCCACAATCTTGACGGCTATGACTATGCTTCACTGCTTATGTATGCAGGTGAAGTATCCAAGGTAAGCCCATATCACCTTGCAACAAGAATTATTCAGGAACAGGGTGCAGACGGACGAGGCAACCAGATATCTGGAAATGTAAGCGGATACGAGGGCTATTATAATTATTACAGCCAGAACGCTTATGCAAGCGGCGGTCTGTCAGCAGTCCAGAATGGTTTGAAATATGCCAGACAGACCGACAGCTCTAATATGAGACCTTGGAATTCACGATACAGGGCTGTTGTAGGTGGTGCTGTCAATCTTGGAAAATGGTACATTAACAAGGGTCAGGATACTATATATTATGAGAAGTTTGATGTTAAGAACTTCTCACACCAGTATATGACTAATGTGCTTGCACCAAGGTCAGAAGCGACAAGGGCTAAGAAGGCATATAGTTCGTACACGCTTAATAATACAACATTTAAGTTTAACATTCCGGTATATGATAATATGCCATCGTCAAGATGTATAATACCAGATGGCAACCAGAGTGCGAATAACAGGCTTAGTTCATTATCAGTAGATGGTTATACATTAACTCCTACATTTTCATCTGATAATACTGATTACAGTCTCATTGTAGAAAATGATATTACAAGTGTTAATGTATCGGCAGGACTTATAGATGGCAATGCAACAGTAAGCGGACGTGGAAGCCACAGCTTAAGCGTCGGCAATAATGTAATCAATATTACTGTAACGGCTGAAAATGGTGACATAAAGACATATGTAATAAATATAACAAGAAAGTCTGCACAATCTGGTGGTAATACAGATGGTTTTAAGACAGATTATAATGTCGATTCATCAAAGAAGATAATGACTAAGATAGGTGTCGGAAGTCAGGCATCAAGTGTTCTTGATCATGTATCATACAGCAATGGCTGTTATGGAAAAATATTAAAGAATGACGGAAGCGAGAGAGGCGACACAGTAGTTACTGGTGATAAGTTAGTTGTATACAAGGCAGACGGAAGTGTATATGATGAATATTCTATAGTTATATATGGAGATGTTAATGGTGACGGAGTTATAGATTTATATGATTTCGTGGCTATTAAGAGAGCAGTTCTTGGAATTGGACAGCCACAGGGCAGTTATAAAGAGGCTGCGGATATTAACAGGGACGGAGTTATAGATTTGTATGATTTCGTTGCTATTAAAAGACACATATTAAATATAGGATATATCCAGCAGTAGTGACTGCAAGAAGAGAGGACATATATGAATAAGGTTAAAAAGATAATTTCAGCACTGCTTATTATATGTATGTGTGCTGTAATGGCTTTCGTGAATAAGACAGATATATTAGCGGCAGGAACAGCAAGAGTATCAATTGGTTCAGCAAGTGGTACGGTAGGCGATACAGTATCCATAGATGTGTCAATCAGTGCATCGAGCGGAATAGGTGGAGCTACAATATATGTATCCTATGACCCATCAATATTAGCATTAAGCGGAAGCTCAAGTAATTCGGGAACTGCGATGGTCAGCTTTATGGACGAAAGTACAGCAAGCAGCCAGTCAAAGACAATAACATTTAAGATTATCGGAGCTGGTACTTCAAGCCTTAATGTTATAGGTGATTCCAAGGTTATTGATATAGATATGCAGGCGTGCAGTATATCTAAATCGTCAGGTTCAGTTACAGCTTCTGCACCAGCTTCATATTCATCAGATAATACATTAAGTTCATTACAGATAAGTCCTGGTGTGTTATCTCCAGCATTTTCACCAGATGTAACTACTTATACAACATCTGTTGGTGCTGACTGTGCAAGCCTTACAGTAAGTGCAGTTCCTAATGATTCAAAGGCAACTGTAAGCGTATCTGGTAAGAGAATGGATCCAGGATTTAACACAACAACAATTACTGTAACAGCAGAAAATGGCAGTAAAAGAACTTATACAATAAAGACAACCAAGGAAACTAATTCAGCTTCTAATGAAAATAATCAGGCAACAGGTTCGGACTCATCTAATGGATCAACAGACAATAATAATATTCCTGATGTGCAGGATCCTAACAGTGAAGCAATACAAGAGCCGAATATTACAGTAGATAATGCTGAATATAAGATTGTATCTGCTAATGATGAACACCCACTTCCAGATGGCTATACTCCAACAGAGTATGATTATAATGGAACAAAGGTATCAGCAGGTGTTGGAATTGATACAGGAGTAACAATTGTCTATCTTGAAAGTACAGATGGCAAAGGTGAGAGCGGTTATTATGTATACGATTCGGTGAGAAAGACATTTTCGCCATTCGTAGAAGTAAGCCAGCCACAATTTACATACTGCATACTTGCCATAGATGAAGCGTCTATGGAACTTCCAGAGGGCTATGATGTTGGAAGAACAGTAATCAATGGCAAAGAAGTCGATGCCCTCCTTGACAGAACAGGCAACTACGCATTATTCTATGGCGTAAGCTCTACAGGAGAAACAGGCTGGTTCAGATACAATGTCAATGATGGCACAATACAAGGCTACGCCGGTTACAATATGGCAGATGAACAGGTAATTAACACCAACACAAAGACAGCTGACAGTGATAAAGCATTTAATACAGTAAGCGATTATATATTCGTTATATTAGCAGTCCTTGCTGTTGTAATAATAGCATTAATAGTTGTAGTTATAGCCTTAAGCATTAAGCTTTCAAATAGCAAAAAAGCCTTCGTAGGAGCAATGGACGGCTACGAAGACGAAGATATAGACGAGGAAGACTTAGACGATATGGAACTTGAAGATGATGAAGAAGATATCTTATATGATGACTTAGAAGAAGATATAGATGAAGAAGTATCTGATGATGCCGTCCCATATCAGTCATCAACCACAAAAGATCTCCCCGAAGAATACAATGAGTCTGAGGAACTGGAACTAGAAGAAATAGACGATAAATAATAAATATCTATCGTCCACTATAAACAGCCATCAAATAGTTAAATCATAATCAGATAATAAATAGGTGACAATAACCACAACAGTCTGACAATAGAGCCTCAATCCCCAGTCCCCGCCTTACTGGCTTGTCTAGTAACAGGGGACATCCTCTTTTCGTAAATCTATTGTCCGGCTGTTTTTTTTACGCAAAAATCCCCCATCTCTATTCCATTCCTAATTCACTGAAATATATTTTAAAATTAGTCAAATATAACATATTGACAAATATATTTTGCTATGTTATAAAATCTACTTAATAAATAAAACAAAATATACCAAGGGTTGAAAGAAAGCCAGCGCTGCTAAAGCTGATAGAAGCATAAGAAGACGCTGGGGAGCCGCCGGTCCTTAGCTGGCAGTTCCAACTGGCAGCTTAGTACCGCTGCGAGCGACACGCAGTGCAAACGTGTCTTTGTTGCTTCTATTCGCTTTAACAACGCGTCCGGGGTCCGTCTATCTTCCACCCCATCAATTTAAAGAAGGAGATGTACAAGAATGATATCTAAATTACACCAACTAAATTTACACGACAAAATAAAATACATTTACGCTACTGTAATTAAATTTATGATTTTATCAGGAATCGTAAGCATAATTGGTTTATCTCTTCTGGATATAAGATTTAATTCTTATGTAAAAGGGGCTCAGAAAGCAAATAATGCTGCTAAAGAAAGTATTATAGATATTAGTTCTGCTGCCCGCAATATAAGAGAGATGGCATTAAATGACGACAGTTCAACTTATGAGAATTATAAGAATAATGTTAAGACAGTTCTTACAGACTCCCAGACACAGCTTGATATTATAAAGAATACCAATATAATAGATGATGATTTGTATAACCAGTATGTTAAAGCACTTAATGAATGGGGCAGTATCGGTTACGATATAATTAACCAGATTGAAAAGGGTGACCTTGCAAGTGCCAAGAATAAAATCCACACAGTATGTACACCTGCACTTAACAATCTTATGAGTATTGCGGATAAAATGGAGGATGAAACCAACAAAGAGGCGAATCAGGCAATATTGTCAAGCAATGTTGTGGCTGTCATAGGCGGTGTGGCTATTGTGTTATTTATTGTAATAGCGAGCCTTATATCAAAGAAAATAGGTGCTAAGATTACAGAGATGATAATAGAACCATTAAGGGAAATAGATAATGTAGCTAAAGACCTTGCTAGTGGCAACCTGCACAGTGAGCTTACATACCATTCGGATGATGAATTAGGAGCATTAGCCCACAGCCTGCGTAAGTCAATAAGAACATTAAGTTCATATGTTGATGATATTAAAAGGTCTATGCAGGAATTCTCACATGGTAACTTTGATGTTAAGCCAGAGGTTGAGTGGAAGGGCGATTTTGAGGAAATATTAGATGCGTTTATGAGCTTTGAAGCAAGTATGGCAGATCTTGTAAAGCACCTTCAAAGAGTAGCTGACCAGGTGGCAGAAGGTTCAGAACAGATAGCCTCAAGTTCAACAGAGCTTGCAGAAGGAGCGACTAATCAGGCGGCTTCAGTTGAGGAGCTTACAGCTTCCCTTGCAAGTGTGTCAGAAAGTGTTGCACAGAATTCACAGAATGCAAGAGAAATAAGTGGCAAAGTAAATGAACTAGGAACACAGCTTGATGAAAGTAACGGCAAAATGGGTGAGATGGTCACATCAATGAGTGAAATAGAAAAAGCTTCCAAAGAAATCAGCAAGATAATAGAAACTATCAACCAGATAGCTTCACAGACTAATCTTCTGGCACTCAATGCTTCTATAGAGGCAGCAAGGGCTGGAGATGCCGGAAAAGGCTTTGCAGTAGTTGCAGATCAGGTATCAGCACTTGCGGCACAGAGTGCAGAAGCTGCTAAGGAGTCAGCTTCATTAATAGATACATCTGTTGCGGCAGTTGAGAAAGGTATGGTTATTGCCAATGACACAGCTTCCCAGCTTGGTGTGGTTGTGGATAATTCAAGGCATATAGTTGATGAAGTTAATAACATTGCAGATGTTCTCAATACTCAGACAGAGACAATTAAGCAGGTTGATGACGGCATTGAAGATATCAATGATGTAGTACAGACTAATTCTGCCACATCACAGGAGTGTGCCGCTGCAAGTCAGGATATGAGTACACAGGCAGACACATTAAGGGGGCTTATTGCAACACTTAAAATAGCACATTTTAAGAAAAAATAACTCCTGATAATAATTATTAAAATGGCAGACAAAGATATATTTGTGAAATATGTATATGAGTGTTTAATAATATAAAAGTTTGTGATTAATAAGTACAAATAATAAATAATAAATAATAAAAAATAATAAAAGGCAGTAAAGGCACAAGTGGTTATCTAAAATATATTCGTTTTACA
>OGFW01001370.1_pt1 | contig 19336 bp, 22 predicted proteins | sample 1570991 | NCBI WGS metagenome assembly OGFW01 (sample SAMEA2582074, study PRJEB24529) | metagenome | biome: Human gut stool | place: China | collected 2011
CGCTGCTGAAAAAAATCTCCGCGCTGGAGATCAAAACGATCTGCCCGCTCCATGGTCCCGTGATTACAGAAGGGCTGGAGGAGTGTCTGCGGCTCTATGATCTCTGGTCACAATGGGAACCAGAAGAATCGGAGAGCATACTGATTGCCCACGCATCCATCCATGGAAATACTGCCCATGCGGCGAAGACCCTCAAGGGTAAATTAGAGAAAAAAGGCGTGCAGGTCAACATATGTGATCTCACTGTGACAGATCTTTCCTACGCTGTTGCCAGTGCGTTTTACTGCGGGAAGTTGGTTTTAGCCAGCTCCACCTATGACGGAGGACTGTTTCCGCCCATGAGGGAGTTTTTGGAATATTTACGGACAAAGGGATTCCGAAACCGCCGGGTTGGCCTTATTGAAGACGGCTCTTGGGCACCTGCTGCCGCGCGGCTGATGCGCACCAAATTGGAGGAGATGAAGGATATCCACCTTTACGAAACGGTAGTGTCTCTGCGTGGTGCATTGAACCAAACCAGCGAAGCGCAGATGGACGCTCTGGTGGCTGAGCTCTGCGCGGAGTAGGCGGCGAGTCTGGCTTCGTCCGGCCGCCCGATGTCTCAAAAGCAAAACATCGTCGCTGATTTATTTAGACAACAATATGGCGTTGAGTGATGCCGAAGCTTTGAAAATGGATCGAAGCGCAGCCGCAGAGAATATCTGCGGCTGCGCTTTTTGCATTTTGACCATGGTGCAAACGGATGGCTTTGACCGTTACCCTCGGTTTCTAAAGAGACACGAAGTGTGCTACATGGAAGCGTATCATAGATCTGCTCCATAGCCACGCCCTCACTGCGCCAGCGTTTCCCGTATAAATGTCTCAATGGCGGCTTTGGAGCCGGGCGCTACCACAGAACCGATCACCTCGCCGCTCTTAAAGAGCATCAGCGTGGGAATGGTGTCGATGCCGAAGCGCTCGATGAGCTGCGGCTCCTCGTCGTAGTTGATCTTGCCGGTGATGAGCGTGTCGGCGTACTGCTCGCCCACCTTGTCGAAGGCCGGGGCAATGCGGCGGCAGTAGGGGCACCACTGGGCCCAGAAATCCACCAGCACGGGCTTGTCCGCGCGGAGAACGTCGTTTTCAAAGCTGTTGGTCGTAATGGTAAACATCATAAGATCCTCCTATTTGTGTGCAAAAAGTTGTGCTTCAATATCCGTGATGGTAATGCGCGAGAGATACGCGGCGCACTGCTCGTTCATGTTCCGATACAGCGTGTCCATCACGCCCGTCATGCCGGAGCAGATGGCGCAGTCCCGGTCAATGTCGCCGCTGTGCCACGCGCAGTCCACAAAGCGGGTATTCACCGCCTCCGCCACCTGCCGTAGGGTAAGGCTCGCCGGGTCTGCCGTCAGACGGTAGCCGCCGTCCAAGCCCTCCCGGGTCTCCACCATCCCCGCCTTTTTCAGCCCCGCCAGCACCCGGCGAACGCGGGTGGGGTTGGTGCAGATGTTCTCCGCCAGCGCTTCGCTGCTGAGGGAGCGTCCGCTGTGGCTCAGGCAGACCAGCGCGTGGACGGCCAGATTAAAGGAACTGTCCACCCTTTATCTCTCCTTCACAAGCTCGTAGGGCCAGTCGATGACGCCGCCGAAGTCGTAGACGCGCTGATACCCCAGTGCCAGCAGCTTTTGAGCGGCATCTTTGCTGCGGCGGCCGCTGCGGCAGTAGACCAGCAGTGTGGCCTCCTTGTCGGGCAGCGCCTCGGGCATTTCACTCCCGATGCTCTCGTTAGGCACAAGGACGGCGTTTTCAATATGCCCGCCGTCGTATTCCTCCCGGGTGCGGACGTCCACCACCACGACCTCCTGCGAGGCCATCATCTCATAGGCTTCCTCGGCGCTGATCTTCTGATACGCCGCCTTGCCTGTCATGTCCTCCGCCTTGCCTTCTTTTGCTCTGGACAGCGCGAAGCCGCTCAGCAGCGCAAGCGAGGCGGCAAGTGCCGCAAAAAGTAATATCTGACGCATGAATACACCTCCAATGTAACTGTGTTCACTGCTGATACAGTTTATACTGTGACAATAACAGGCACAGTTAGAAATGTCAATAGATATTTGCAAAAAAAGTGAGAAATCTTTAATTGTAGTTGACAAAAAGAAGAAGATGGATATAATAAAGATGTAAGAATAAGACTTATTCTTGTATTTAGGGGGCGGCAGTATGCCGAAATATGCAGAGGAAATATTGGCTGTCGTAACGGAGCTTCAGCGGCACCTCACGGCGGAACAGGTGTTCATGGAGATGAAAAAGGAGCATCCCAGCATCGCCATTGGCACCGTGTATAAGCATCTGAATACCTTGACGGAGGAGGGTCTGCTGCGCCGCATCACCGAGTCGGGTTCGCCGGACCGGTACGACCGAACGGAACGGCACGATCACTTGATTTGCAGCCGGTGCGGGAAAATCGCGGACATTCACCTGCCGGATATACAGAGCCGGATCGAGTACGCGCTGGGATGCGATATCCTCTCGTATGATCTTAAAATCCGGTATATCTGTCCCGATTGCAGGGAACAGGAAGAAAACAACGCTGAAGGAGGCACTCAATGAACGCAAACGTATCGAAGCTGCTCAACGAGCAGATCAACAAGGAGTTCTACTCCGCCTATCTGTATCTGGACTTTGCCAACTACTACGCCGCCGTCGGACTGGACGGCTTTGAGAACTGGTACCGGGTACAGGCGCAGGAGGAACGGGATCACGCCATGCTGTTCTATCAGTATTTGCAGAACAACGGCGAGGGCGTCACCTTTGAGGCCATCGCAAAGCCGGAGTGGGAACGAGACGATCACATGACCCCTCTGAAAAAGGCGCTGGCGCATGAGAGGCTCGTCACCGCCGGCATCGATGCCATCTACGCCGCCGCATACGATGTCAGGGACTTCCGCACCATGCAGATGCTGGACTGGTTCATTAAGGAACAGGGCGAGGAAGAGAAGAATGCCGCCGACCTTATCACCAAGATGGAGCTGTTCGGCGGAGACAGCAAGGGGCTGTATATGCTCAACGGCGAGCTGAAGGCACGGGTCTACACCGCGCCCTCCATGACAATGGAATGACGCCGTCCCTCGATTCAGCAATCAAACCAATTAAAAAGAAAAGGAGATCAAACCATGTCACTTATTAACAAAGAAATCAGCGATTTTTCCGCACAGGCATATCAGAACGGAGAGTTTCGGACCGTGACCAAGCAGGATGTGCTGGGCAAATGGAGCCTGTTCTTCTTCTACCCCGCAGACTTTACCTTTGTCTGCCCCACCGAGCTTGAGGATTTGCAGAACAAATACGCTGAGTTTAAGGCGGCCGGCTGCGAGGTTTATTCCGTATCCACCGATACACATTTCGTGCATAAGGCGTGGCATGACCACTCTGAGCGCATCAGCAAGATCACTTATCCCATGCTGGCCGACCCTACACATGCGCTGAGCCGCGACTTTGAGGTGTATATCGAGGAAAACGGCCTTGCAGAGCGCGGAAGCTTCATTGTGAACCCGGAGGGCAAGATCGTAGTATACGAAGTCAACGCAGGAAACGTGGGCCGCAATGCCGACGAGCTTCTCCGCAGGCTTCAGGCCAGCCAGTTTGTGGCGGAGCACGGCGACCAGGTCTGCCCCGCCAAGTGGCAGCCCGGAGCCGAGACCCTCAAGCCCAGCCTTGACCTTGTGGGGATGCTGTAATGGAGATGGAACAGCTCTATGATGTGATCGTGATAGGTGGAGGGCCGGCCGGGCTTACGGCGGCCCTTTATCTTGCCAGGGCACGCTATCGCGTGTTGGTGGTAGAGAAGGAGCATTTCGGCGGCCAGATCACTATCACGAATGAGATCGTGAACTATCCCGGCGTAGCAAAAACCAGCGGCAGAGAATTGACGGACACAATGCGGCAGCAGGCAGAGGGCTTCGGTGCAGAGTTCCTGCTGGCCGAGGTCACGGCTTTTGAACTGGACGGAGACGTCAAGACCGTGAAGACCGGGCGCGGAGAATACCGCTGCTTTGGCGTGCTTCTGGCCACGGGCGCCCATCCGCGTATGATAGGCTTTCCCGGCGAGGCGGAGTTCCGTGGACGGGGCGTAGCCTACTGCGCCACCTGCGACGGCGAGTTTTTTACCGGCAAGGAGGTTTTTGTCATAGGCGGCGGCTTTGCCGCGGCGGAGGAGAGCGTTTTCCTGACACGCTACGCAAAGCACGTCACCATACTGATTCGCGAGGAGGACTTCACCTGCGCCGAGGCTGTGTCGCGCGCCGCTAAAGAGCATCCGAAGATCACTGTCCTCTCCCATACCGCGGTGGTGGAGGCCACGGGCGATACGGCTCTGCGGAGCCTGCGATACAGAGATTTGAGAACCGGGGAGGAAACGGTTTTCGCACCGCATGGGGATACCTTCGGCGTGTTTGTGTTTGCGGGCTACGAGCCGGAAACGGCCTTGATCCGGGACAAGATCGAGACTGACCCGAGAGGCTATATCGTTACGGACGGCTCGCAGCGGACGAGCCTTGAGGGCGTATACGCCGCGGGCGACGTGTGCGTGAAGGAGCTGCGGCAGGTGGTCACCGCCGTGGGCGATGGGGCAAAGGCTGCGACTGCGCTGGAAAAGTATGCCGCAGCCATGCAGGAAAAAACTGGTCTTCGCCCCCGAAAGCCTGAGATAAAAGAAACGAAGGCGGCATCCGGCGGCGAGGCTCAGCCAGAGGGGATATTCCCGCAGCAGGTAATGCAGCAGCTTGAGGCAGTATTTGAAAGAATGCAGGAGCCCCTGATACTGGAGCTTTGCCTTGACGAGAAGGCTGTTTCAGAGGAACTCCGCTCCTATATGGAGGAGCTTGCACGACTCACACCCAAACTCACAGTAAGAAAATCTACCGAAGGCGCTGAGCATATGCCGCTGGTGCGTGTGCTGCGCTCTGACGGCAGCGACTCCGGTCTCGCTTTCCACGGGGTACCGGGCGGACACGAATTTACTTCTTTTATCATGGGGCTTTACAACGTGGCCGGACCGGGACAGGCTCTTGACGGGGAAACTATGGGCCGAATAAAGGCTCTTGATGCACCTACAGATATGCAGATATTCGTTTCGCTGTCCTGCACCATGTGCCCGGAGCTGGTGATCGCAGCCCAGCACATAGCCGCCCTCAACCCTAATGTCAGGGCAGAGGCATACGATCTGAATCACTTCCCCGCCTTGAAGGAAACGTATAATGTCATGAGCGTACCCTGTCTCGTGCTGAACGGCGAAAAGGTACTGTTCGGGAAAAAGAGCATAAGCCAGCTGCTGGACACGCTGGAACAGCAAGAGCAAAAGAGCCGCACATCGGATCGGCCCGAGGGATGATGGCCGGAAGCAGTACATATCAGTTACTTGAGTAACCGCTGCCGGCCCCTGCGCTGACAACGGCGTTGTGATAACCGGGGTTGATATGCGACTGAAGCAAAGGCAGACTGCACAGGCGGCCTGCCTTTGCTTCCGCCAAGCGGTTAGAGATAGCTAACTGAAATACAGAGCAGAAAGGAACTCAGAGCTTGAACAAGGAAAAGGAGATCGAAACCGTTACCCTCATGGTGCGCCGGGATTGCCGGGGCGTACATGGGACAAGGGAAAGGGCACTTTGCCCGGCATGTGCCGCCCTGCTGGAATACGTCAGGCATCGGCGGGGCGGATGCCCGCATGGGGAGATAGACAGCCGTGAGTGAACAAAAAAGTTTCTGGGACAGAAATGCCGGTTGTTACGACCGCTTTATGCGAAAGGATCGGGCGGCGTATGAGGAGATGTACACGCTGATCCGGCCGGTCGTGAAAGCCAAGACGGTACTGGAGCTTGCCACCGGTACGGGACTGATCGCAAAGCACATCGTGAATGCGGCGGCGCATATTGAGGCGACGGACGCCTCTGCGGAGATGATTGCAGAGGCCAAGCGGGACAACCGCTCGGCGAAGCTGCACTTTTCCGTGCAGGATATGTTTTGCCTGCCCTACGCGGATAAGTCCTTTGATGTAGTGATCGTGTCCAACGCGCTGCACATCGTGCCGCAGCCGGAGAAAGCCCTTGCCGAGATCCATCGGGTACTGAAAGAGGACGGCGTGCTCATCGCGCCCACCTTCACCCACGCGGGGAACTCGTTTTCCGGCAAGGTCAAAGCCTTTTTCATGAAGCTGGCGGGCTTTCCCCTCCACAGCAGGTGGACGAGCGAGGGATACCTGCGTTTCCTGCGGCAAAACGGTTGGTCCGTGCGGAAAAGCGTTGTTCTGAAAGCCTCGTTCCTGCTGACCTATGCGGAATGTGTGAAATCGGAGGGGCAGGATGTTATTTTTTGAGAACACCCGCAAGCCTGTGGGGCTTGGCGGGAAGCTCATGGTCGCCATGATGAATGTCGGGCACAGTGCCGTGGCCCGGTGGGGGCTTCAATTTCTGAATGCTGCGCCGTTGTGCAAGGCAGTGTGGCGGATATGATCTTCGCAGACGACTGGTTCGATGCGGTCACAGCCTTTGAGGCCGTCTATTTCTGGCCCGATCTTCCGCAGGCTGCGGTTCGTGGACTGCAACAAGCCGTTCTGGAGGAAACGGATGTACCGGGCATTTGTGCGGGCGAAAGGCGGCTGGGACAAATGGCACGATTACGAGATGACGATTGCGCCTTACGAAAACGGCAAGCGCGCTTGTCCTGTCCCTTGGCATCGCCATTCAGAACTTTCCCGAGGGGGCGATCAGCTCCATGCCGCTCCGGGCGGAGGGCGAGAGCGAGGGCAGGGCGTTTTTTGGCGGCGTGCTCTCCGGCGTGGTGGAGCCCATCGGCGCGGTGCTGACGATTCTTGCGGCGCAGCTGGTGATCCCGGCGCTGCCGTATTTTCTGAGCTTCGCGGCGGGCGCCATGCTCTATAAGGCATTGGCGGAGTGAGAAATGATGCCCGCCGCTGACGATAACTTTAGCGACAGCTTGCGCGGTTTGCGTTTGCCAAACAGCCTATCCGAAAAGGCAGGGACACCACTTGCGGGGTTCCTGCCTTGCGCTGTATGGCGATGCTTGGAGTATTGAAAAGAATATGCGCAGGCATCCAAGACAGGCGGACAGAGAGTCTCTGCATTGAACTGGGCAAACAGAAAAATCACGAACCTCATTGACAAACTCGATCTGCTCGGTTATAATATACCAGTAGTATATACTACCGGTATATCAGGAGGCATCAATGGAACGTACAGAGACTCAAAGGAAGATCCTCGAAGTTGGGAAAAAAGAATTCCTGGAAAAAGGATTCAAGGACGCATCTCTGAATAAAATCGTCGCAGAGGCGGGCTTCACGAAAGGCGCCTTCTACGGCTATTACCCGGATAAGGCTGCGCTTTTTGAAGATCTTGTGGGCGAGGCGGCAAAGGGACTGTTGGAGCAGTTCAAAGCCGCACAGGCCGCCCATTTCGATCTTGTCTCCGAGGAAAAGACGAAGGACAGCCTGAAGCTGTCCACTGAGTATTTGCGCGTCTTTGTGGAATATATGTACGCCCATTTTGATGCCTTCAAGCTGATCCTCTGCCGGGCGGAAGGTACGCGCTATGCAAATTTTTTGGAGGAGCTTGTGGAACTGGAGGTAGAGTGCTCAGAGGAATACTACGCACTTCTCCGCAAAAGAGGAAAGCTCTCCGGGAAAATGACAAAGCAGCTTCACCACATGATCACCAGCGCCTATTTTACGGCGGTATGTGAGACGATTGCCCATGATATGCCCAAAGATGAAGCGATGCGGTATATTGAGGAGCTTGCAAAGTTTTTCAACTCTGGCTGGAAAGGCTTGCTCCGGCTGGAATAATGCACGATCACACAAGCACTTTAATTTTTTACACGCGAGTTAGCATATTCTAACTAAACGATATAAAATTGGAGGTCGTTTATTATGCTTAAAACAGATTCGAAGAAGCTGGAAACAAGGGACTTTATATCAGTGGGCATCTTTTCGCTCATCTATGCTGTGGTGGCGTTTGTGATTGGCGGTGCTGCGCAGATGACGCCGGTCACTTTCCCGTTTATGCCAATGATCGTGGCGCTCTTTACGGGGACAGTTTTCATGCTCTATGTGGCAAAAATACCGAAGAAGGGAGCTCTCTCCATTCTCGGTGTAATCGCGGCGATCTTGCTGTTTGTTACAGGAATGTTCTGGATGATGTCCGCATTCTTCCTGGGTTTCGGCTTGATCGCGGATCTTATCTGCGCTTCCGCTGATTTCAGATCCTTTAAGAAAAACCTGCTTGCCTACTGCGTCATGGCGCTTGCGCCGATGGGGGCATACATTCCAATGGTCGTCATGCCCGCACAGTTTGATGCTTTTATGAAGAATAAAGGCGACTTCTCCTCCTTTGAAGGAGTGATTCATTCGATTGGGGCTGCCTGGTGGGCGATCCCCGCAATGATTATCGGGACGATCGTCTGCGCGATCATCGGCGGACTGATTGGAAAGAAGCTTATGAAAAAACACTTTGAAAAAGCAGGGATTGTATAAATGAGACTCGACCCACGGACGAAGCTTCTGATTCTCGCGGTCACAAGCGTTTCCGTTTTTATGAATAAAAGCATCGCGGTGGAGTGTGTGCTTGCGGGGATTCCGCTTGTGCTTCTGAGCACTTCCGGCGATCTGAAAAGAACGCTGAAATACGCAGCTTTTTTTCTCACGCTTCTGCTGATCCAGCTTTTTATCGTACCGAGGCTGCCCGTGACTTTCGGCGGGATCGTCTATATGTTTGCAGTGTATATCCGCAAGCTTCTTCCCTGTTTTATGCTGGGTAGCTTTCTGATTGCAACGACAAGCGTAAGTGAATTTCTTGCGGCGATCACAAAGCTCCGATTATCGAAGGGGCTCACGATCGCTCTTGCCGTTACCCTCCGTTATTTCCCGACCATGAGAGAAGAGTGGGCCTCCATACGGGATGCCATGGCGCTGCGAGGGATATCAGCGTCCGCGGCTGGGCTGATCAGCCATCCTATACAGACGATGGAGCATGTCTATGTTCCCCTGCTTGTTTCTGCTTCCAGAATTTCGGACGAGATCACGCAGGCAGCGATTACAAGAGGCATTGAGCACACAGGTGAAAGAAGCTGTATAGAGGAAATCGCGTTTTCGTTTGCTGATTTGCTGGTGGTAATTGCTTACGCTGCGCTCGTTGCCGGCATGGTCTACGCGGGCATGAAAGGGGTGTTTTGATTATGATATCGTTTCAAAATGTCTCTTTTACATACGCTGAAAGCGGGAACGGCGGAGTTCTTGATTTGAACTTTATCGTTCGGTCCGGCGAATGCGTGCTGCTTTGCGGACCATCCGGATGTGGAAAAACAACCGTTACACGGCTCGCAAACGGATTGATTCCCCATTTCTTCCACGGCAATCTTTCGGGGCAGGTGAAGGTAAACGGTATGGATACCCGGGAGACAGAGATTGCTGCGCTATCGGATGCGGTAGGGACGGTTTTTCAGAATCCTCGAACGCAGTTTTTCAATACGGATACGGACAGCGAGATCGTGTTTGGGCTTGAAAATCGGGGCATTCCGCGAGAGGCTCTGCGCTCCCGATTGGATGAACTTACGGAGGAGCTGCATCTTAGCGGGCTCCGGGGTCGAAATATCTTTGAACTGTCCGGCGGCGAGAAGCAGAAGATCGCGTTTTCCAGCGTGTATGCTTCGGCTCCCGATGTCCTTGTGTTTGACGAGCCATCATCGAATCTCGACATGAAGGCCATCGGAGAATTGGCTGATTTGCTCCAACGGGCGAAAATATCAGGAAAGACCATTCTGATCGCAGAGCACCGCATCTGGTATCTGATGGACATTGTGGACCGCGTCGTTTATATGCAGGATGGCCGGATTGCGTCGGACATGGAGGCTTCAGCGTTCAAGGCGCTGCCTGAAGCAGATATTCGCAGAATGGGACTGCGTGTCAGGGATCTGTCGGTATCCGAATCGGGCGGTTTGAAAACAATCGCTGCCGATGGATTGCTTTCCGCTCAGAAAATCAGCGTCCGTCTCGGCGGCCGGTATGTATTGAATGATATCTCTTTTCAGGCAAGCCGCGGAGAAATCATCGCCATTGCGGGCGCCAACGGCGCCGGGAAATCGACCCTCGCCAGAATGCTCTGCGGATTGCAAAAGAACGACTCCGGTACTGTTTTGTGGGCTGGAAAACCGATGAGCCGGCGGTTGAGACGGAAAAAGGCATACATGGTCATGCAGGATGTGGGGCACCAGCTCTTTACCGACAGCGTGGCGGCGGAATGCGCGCTTGGCATAAAGGCCCCGAACAAAGACGAGATCGACCGCGCATTAGAAAAGGTGGATCTGCTGGCGTATAAGGAACGGCATCCCTTGTCTCTTTCCGGCGGGCAGATGCAGCGCCTTGCGGTCGTGGTGAGCGATATCTGCGGCAAGGAGCTGCTGGTGTTCGATGAGCCTACCAGCGGACTGGATCTGAAAAGCATGGAAGAGGTCGGCACCTTGACACGAAGCCTTGCGACGCAAGGCAAGGTGCTTTTGATCATCACACATGATATTGAGTTTATGATGCGGATCTGCACAAGAATACTGTTCATCCGGGACGGAGAAATCGTGGAGGACCTTTCCGGTGGACAGAAAGAAAAGATTGTAAGACTTTTGCGAGGTGAGGAATGATGACGGAAAAAGAAAACTCGGCGATGACGATTCTGATGGATTTTGCGAAGCCGTGCAAAGGGAAACTGATCGGCTCCGTTGTACTTGCGGTTTTGGGGGCGCTTTGCGGCATGATCCCCTATATCGCGGTGTCCCGCGGGATCATTATGATCTGCCACGAAGACTATGCTTTCAGCAGGTTGGCGTTTCTGGCATTGATTGCGTTTGCGGGCTATCTCGGGCAGGTGTGGTTCGGAACGTTTTCTACAATGAAAAGCCATGAGTCTGCCTTTATCATTCTGCGGAATATCCGCATGGCGATAACAGAGAAGCTCTCCCGTGTCCCCATGGGAACGATCCTTGATACGCCGTCCGGGAAATTCAAAACGATCATTGTGGACACCGTGGAAAAGCTGGAGCTTCCGCTGGCGCATATGGTACCGGAGCTCACTGCCAACATCCTGATCCCAGTTCTAATGCTCGTTTACCTCTTCAGCCTTGATTGGAGACTCGCGCTGATCTCTCTTGTGACGATTCCGGTGGGTGCCTTCTGCTATATGGGAATGATGAAGGATTACGAGAAGAGATATGCCAGAGTACTTGCCGCAGGGAAAAACATGGATGCCGCAACGGTGGAATACATCGGCGGCATCGAAGTGGTGAAGACGTTCAATCAGGGTGAACGCTCATATAAAAAATACGCCGACGCCGTGGCGGAAAACGAGACAGCCAAAGTGACCTGGTTCAAGCAGACCAACGGCTACTATGTGATGGGGCTTTCCATCCTGACGGCAACGCTTGTGGGCGTGCTGCCCTTGGGGAGCTGGCTCTTTATAAACGGAAGGGTCGAAGCGGGTACGCTGATCACCTGCATCATCCTCGCCCTTGGACTCGTAAAACCACTGATTCAGGCATTGCAGTACACCGACAGCCTGGCCATGGTGGATTCCACCGTAAAAGAGGTAGGGGATCTTCTGGATGAGCCGGAGCTTGTGCGGCCGACCGAGAGAGCTGTCCTTGCGGACGCCGACGTATCCTTCGATCATGTTACCTTCCGGTACAAAGAGACGGAGGTTTTGCATGGGATTTCCTTTGACTGCGCAAAAAACGGTATGACGGCCATTGTGGGTCCCTCCGGCTCCGGTAAATCTACCATCGCGCGGCTCATCGCCTCCTTCTGGGAGGCGGAGAGCGGCTGCGTCCGTATTGGCGGCGTGGACGTGCGGAACATTCCTCTCCCTCAGATAATGGAGCTTGTCTCATATGTGTCACAGGATAACTTCCTGTTCCATCTGTCTATCCGGGAAAACATTCGGATTGGAAAACCGGAGGCCACAGACGCAGAGATCGAGGCAGCGGCAAAAAAAGCGAGCTGTCACGATTTCATCGCCGCTCTGCCGGAGGGCTATGATACGCTGGCGGGCGATGCAGGAAGCCACCTCTCCGGCGGAGAAAGGCAGCGTATCGCCATTGCAAGGGCGATCCTGAAGAACAGCCCGATCGTGGTGCTGGATGAAGCCACGGCATTTACCGACCCTGAAAATGAGGCCGTTATTCAAGCATCCATCGCAGGGCTTGTAGCAGGAAAAACTTTGATCGTCATTGCGCATCGGCTGCCTACCATTACAAAAGCAGACAAGATCCTTGTCGTGGAGAAAGGAAATGTCGCCGCGGAAGGAACCCATGAGGAGCTTCTTGAAACAAGCGATCTATACAAGGAATTGTGGAAAGCCCATATGCAGGGCAGAGATACCGCAGAGGAGGTGGCGGGATGATAAGGCTGTTTCAAAGACTTTTGTTGTTCTCGGGCTTACAGAAGAAGCGTCTTATCCGCTCTTTTCTTGCATACCTCGTCAGCTCATTCTTTGAGATGATCCCAATCATGGCCATTCTAACGGTGCTCACAGGAATCCTGAAGCAGCTTTCCGGCGATGTTATGCCTGAAAGCACGATCTGGATCTCGCTTGGCATCATGATCGTTTCCATTGCAGGGCGAATCGTGTTTGTCGATCTTTCTGCCAATGCCAGAACGCTTGGCAGCTTCGCGTTCGGGTCGGAAAAGCGCATGGAGATCGGCGAACGCCTGAAAAGGGCGCCTATGGGCTATTTCAATGAAAACAGGCTCGGGGATATCACTGCGGCGGTGACGACCACACTTGGCGATCTGGAGCAGCAGTCCGTTACCATTATGGAAAATGTGGCGGGCGGGTTTATCCACGCCATCGTGATCGGCGTTTGGCTTATGATCTATGAGTGGCGGATCGGGCTGATCTCTTTGGCCGGACTTGCTGTGGCGCTCCTTGTTTATTCGCTTATCGGCAAGGTCGGCAGGAAACACGCGCCCCGCCGTCAGGCAGCTCAGGCTGGCCTGGTCACTGCCGTTTTGGAATATGTGCAGGGCATGGGCGTAGTCAAGGCGTTTGGGCTGGCGGAGCGCACCGGAAAAGCAGTTGACACCGCAATCGAGGAAAGCAAAGAGGCAAATATCGTGCTTGAAAAGGCGTTTTCCAAAATGACGGCGCTCTATCAGACGGTGTTCAAGCTCGCACGGGCGGCTATCCTGGTTTTTGCGCCCTATCTTCTGGCAGGAGGAAGCATCACGCCGGAGAAGTGCCTGCTGCTTCTCGTGTCCAGCTTCATGATCTATGCCGCCGTGGAGGTGGCGGGCAGTATGTCCTCCGTTGCCCGCGCGGTGGAGGCTTCCCTGGACCGGCTGGATAACATCATGGACATTCCATCCCTGGACGAAAACGGGGCGGATCTTGTGCCGGAAAATTTCAATATCGAAGTGAAGGATATGTCCTTTGGATACGGGGAAAAGGAGGTATTGCATCAAATCAGCTTAAGCGTACCCCAGGGAAGCTCCTGCGCCATCGTTGGTCCCTCCGGCTCCGGAAAAACCACGCTGGTCGGTCTGATCGCCCGCTTCTGGGATGTGAAGGAAGGACAGATCACGCTCGGCGGCCGGGATGTGCGGGAATATACCAGCGGCAGCCTTCTCAAGAATTTCGCCATCGTATTTCAGAATGTGTATCTCTTTGAGGACACCGTCGAGAACAATATCCGGTTTGGCAGACCGGACGCAAGCGAGGATGAAATCATAGCAGTCGCAAAGAAAGCCTGCTGCCATGACTTTATCATGGCGCTGCCCGACGGTTATCAGACAACGATCGGCGAAGGAGGCTCCAGCCTCTCCGGCGGAGAAAAGCAGCGGATCTCCATTGCAAGGGCAATCCTGAAGGACGCACCCATCGTCATTTTGGATGAAGCTACAGCCAGCGTGGATCCCGAAAACGAGCAGGAGCTGCAAAAGGCCATCCGGGAGCTGACAAAAGGCAAAACGATCCTGATGATCGCCCACCGTCTGTCCACCGTGCGCACGGCAGATCAAATCATCGTGCTGGAGAACGGCAGGATCGTTCAACGCGGAAACCATGAGGAGCTGATGCGCGAAGACGGCCTGTACAGGCGCTTTGTGGGAATGCGCAGCCAGGCAATCGGCTGGACGCTGAAAGGCGGGAAAGCACATGGATAGAAGGTTAGACAAAAGATACTTGACCGGAGCGGTATCTGCAATGGAAAAACAGTATGGCGTGGAAAAGACAGGCGCGATCATAGAAGATGCATGGAGACGTTATGCGGAAATCGTGGACGAAAACGCCGACGAGCCGAAAAAGATGTATATGCATACGAGGAAACGCATCTATCCTGCCATCGCCGCCTTTGACGCCATGACGGGAAATGGAATCTCCCGTGAGGAAGCGGCGGCTTTTCTGAATAGATATTATGAAAAGCGGGCAGCGGGCGTTGGTGCAAAAATCCGAGGGGCAATGAAGATACCGGGTCTGTATAAGCTGGTGCCGAGGTTCTTTGCCAAAATGACAAAAAGCTCCTTTGGAGAGGACTGCGGTTTTCGGGCTGATTGGATACGAACAGAGCAGGAGGAAATGTGCTTCGACATGCTGGCCTGCCCCTATCAGGACACCTGTGTGAAATACGGCTGCCCGGAGATTGTGGCCGGCTTTTGCCGCGCGGATGACGAGGCCTACGGGCATATGCATCCAAAGCTCAAATGGGGACGGACAAAGACGCTCGGACAGGGCGGAGACCGCTGTGATTTTAGACTGACGATAGAGTCATGACCCTATGGAAAGACGGATGAGATACAGGACCCTCCAATGCTTTCTTGCGGCGCTGACTATGATCGCGTTCCTCGCTCCTGCTGCATATGCATCCGGTACACCGGACGCATATGAGGCAGGCGCAAACGCTGTTTCCGAAAAATATATTGGCAAAACGGTTCCAGGCGCCTGTGTCGTGATTTCGGAATTGCAGCGGCCATCTGCGGTTTTTTCACGGGGATCCGCCATGCCGTAAAGAGAAAAACCAGAGCATCGGTCCTTACGATTGTTTTATTTGCATCGCAGATTATAGCTGCGTGGATGCTCGGATTCTTAACAGTAGTATAAATTAACAGAAAACGGAGGAATGGATTTATGGACAAAAAGAAAAAGTGGACGGTCAAGGATGTTATTACAACGGTATTGCTCTCCGCAGTGCTGATCGTGATCCAGCTCGTCGTCAATATGGTCTGCATGGCCAACGACTTTGTCAGCATGGTGCTGTCGGTGGGGATCACCATGTTCCTCTGCGCGCCGGTCTATATGCTCATGGTCAGCCGGATCGGCAAGCGGTTTGTGACGCTGATCTATATGACGATCCTCGGCGTGATTTTCCTGCTGATGGGCAACTGGTTCTTGCTTCCTTATTATGTTCTCGTGGGGCTCCTCTGCGAGGCGATTCTCTGGAAGGAAGGCTCCTGCCAAAAACCGAAACGGCTGACCGCCGCCTGGACGGTGGCGAGCCTTTTATACAACGGGGTCAATCTGCTGCCCATCTGGTTCTTCTGGGACACCTACTACGATTTTGCGCTGGCAAGCGGCATGGAGCAGAGCTACATCGATTCCTATGTGCGTTACTACACCTCTCCCGGCTGGCTGACCTTTATTCTGCTGTTCACGACGCTGATGGGCTTTTTAGGCTGCATGGTGGGCAGTCGGCTGATCCGCAGGCATTTTCGGAAGGCCGGCGTCCTATGAGAGCGGACGCATCCTTTGCGGTGCCGGTCAAGCTGTGGGCGCTGCTGTGCGTCTTTGCCGGAGTGACCATCGGCGGGAATGTGCTGCTCACCTGCATCCTGACCGGCGGCGCGCTTCTTTATCTCGTCTTACAGCGGAACTTCCGCCTTGCCGCGTCCTATGGCTGCTTTTATCTGCTGCTGGCGCTGCTGCTCTACGGCATCCGCTTCCACGGGCTGCGCATGCCGGTCTTTTCGGAGTTTTATGTTCTGATGTTCTGGAATCTGTCACCGATCTTTCTGGTGTCATGGGATCTGATCACCACGCCGCCGGGGATGCTCTCCGCGTTTTTATCCCGCCTCCGTATGCCTACCCCGTTCATTCTCGGGCTTCTTGTGGTCTTTCGCTTCTTTCCTACTATGCGGACGGAGCTGAAAGGCGTAGGCAGGTCCATGAAAAACCGGGGGCTGACCGCGGCGGGACAGCTGCTCGCACATCCCGTGCAGAGCATGGAGTATGTGCTGGTTCCGTTTCTTCTTCGGGTATTGCAGCTTGCGGATCAGCTTTCCGTTTCCGCCGTTGCAAGAGGCGCGGAGCGTCCGGGCGTGCGCGGCAGCTATTATGAGAAAAGGATCGGGGCGCGGGATCACATCGCGGCAGCCGTATGTGCGATAGTCACGGCTTCCTATTTGGTTTTGGAAAGGAGCATGGCATGATCGAGCTTACAGGCGCTTCCTTTCAATACGAAAACTCGGACAGAGGCGTGCGGGACATTTCTCTTTCGGTAAAAAGCGGTGAATGCGTCGTGCTGACGGGGCTCTCCGGCTGCGGCAAGACCACCGTGACAAGGCTTGTCAACGGCCTTGCGCCGTCCTATTATCCCGGAGCCTTCAGCGGAAGTGTGAGGATAGACGGCAAGGACATATCGAGGCTTTCCACATGGGAGATCGGGCGTTTGGTGGGAAGCGTTTTTCAGGACCCCAAAAGCCAGTTCTTTTCCTCCGAGCTTGCCGGAGAGGTGGCCTTTCCCTGCGAGAATTACGGCCTGTCCACCCGGGAGATACGGGAGAGGACGGACGCCGCCATAGAGGCATTGAAGCTGTCCCGTTTGAGGGACAGGGCAGTTGACGTCCTCTCAAGCGGAGAAAAGCAGCGGGCGGCCATTGCGTCCGTATATGCCATGAAGCCAAAGGTCTTTGTGTGCGACGAGCCGACGTCCAACCTCGATGCCGTCGGGACGCGGCAGCTTGCGCAGACCCTTCGGCAGCTCAAGGAGCAGGGCTTTACCCTGCTCCTCGCGGAGCATCGGATCGACTGGCTGATGGGGATCGCAGACCGCTTTTTATATCTGCGGGATGGCAGAATAGCGGACGAGTATACACCGGAGGATCTGCTCCTCCTGCCAAAAGCAGACATCTTAGGGATGGGTCTGCGTTCTCCGCACGAGGGAAAGCGCTCTCCCGCTCCCTCCGTATTGGACGAGAGCCCTGCCGTCTTGAAGACAGCAGGGCTCTCGAAAAGAATATGCAAAGAAGTCATTTTCGATGATGTTTCCCTCTCCTTTCCGAAAGGCAGGGTGACCGCCATAACGGGGCAAAACGGCGCGGGGAAAACCACCCTTGCGCAGATCCTCTGCGGGCTGGCAAGGCAGACAAGGGGGCATATCCTGATAGATGGAAAAAAAGCAAGAGCGGCAGTCCGGCGCAGGGAGATCTATTACTGCGGCAACGACACGTCAACGCAGTTTTTTGCGGCGAGCGTGGCGGAGGAGCTGCTGCTGAATACCAGATCGACAGAAGAAAGCAAGAGCCGTGCAAGGAACCTGCTCAAAGAGCTTGGGCTTTACGAGTACAGGGACGCGCACCCGTCCACCCTGTCCGGCGGGCAGAAGCAGCGCCTTGCCATCGCCTGCGCCGTCTTTTCCGGCCGCGGGATACTGATCCTTGACGAGCCCACCAGCGGTCTTGACGGGCAGAATATGCGCCTGATCGCGGAAAGGCTGAAAAGCGAAGCGCGGAACGGCAGAACCATCCTCGTGATCACCCACGACAGGGAGCTGATCGAGAGCTGCTGCGATAACATTGTGGAGGTTGAAAAACGATCATCATGAAACCGCCAAGGGGCGCTATGGGATATCCGCGCCGGAGGGATCGTTTTCCGCTCCTGCCGGCAGCTCCACCGCGATGGTCGTGCCCTTGTCCGAGCTTTCCTCCACCCAAACGGAGCCGCCGTGGAGGTTGGCGATCTCCCACACCAGAGAAAGTCCCAGTCCCGCGCCGCCGTACTCGCGGCTGCGGGATTTGTCTACCCGGAAGAAGGGATGAAAAATGCTCCGCTGATATTCCTCCGGAATGCCGCAGCCGGTGTCGGAAACGCGAATGATGCACTTTTCCTGCCCCTGTGCAAGCTCGACCCGCACTGAGCCGCCGGGACGGTTATATTTGACGGCGTTCTCCGTCAGGTTAAAGAGCAGACGGTAGATCAGCGCGTCGCTGCCGGTCAGGGCGGCGTCGCCCTCCGCTTCCAGCGAGATGCTTCGCTTCTCCGCCAGCGGCGCGAGATCCGTGAAGATCTCCTCGACCATGGGGGCGAGCTGGAGCTGCTCGTTCCGCGCCACCTGCTGCAGATTGCTCATCTCCAGCAGCGTCTTGCTCATCTGTGTCAGCCGCTCCGTCTGCTCACGCAAAAGCGTGAGGAACTCCATCGTCTCCGGCCGCACATCGGGATGCTCCGCGGAAAACAGCTCCAACTGCGCCTGCATCAGAGCCAGCGGCGTGCGCAGCTCGTGGGCGGCGTTGCCGGTGAACTGCCGCTGGGCGGCAAAGGCGTTGTTCAGCCGCTCCAGCATCTGGTTGAACGAGCGGCTCAGCTGCCGGAACTCCGGAAGCACATCTTCATCGATCCTCATATCGGCAAGATTGTTCAGCTGCACCTGCTCCACCTGCGAGGTAAAGCTGCGCAGGGGCTTGAGAGCGCGTCCGCTGACGAAATAGGCGAGGATGCCGCTGAGCAGCGTTACCGCCGCCGTGATGTACCAGTTGGTGGTGCGGAAGCGCCCCTGCACCCCATCGACGACGATGGTCAACTCCTCGTTGGGCGCTATGAGCTGCGGGTCAAAGCTCGCCGCTCCGCCATCATTCAGGATCACCGTGCCGCCGCCTTGTAAGCTGTCCGCAATGGTGTCCATATAGTACACACCGGAGGAGCACAGCAGCAAATTCATGGCCACGCAGGTGATGCCGATGAGCAGGACGGTCATCAGCGTGATGCGCCACTGCAGGGAAAGCCGCTTCATTCCTCCTCGCCTCCCATCAGATAGCCCTCGCCGATGCGGTTGCGGATGGGGTCATAGCCCAGCACGGCGCGGAGCTTTTTGCGCAGGGCGGAGATGTGGACGCGAATGGAATTGCTGAAGCTGTCCACGCTGTTGTCCCAAACGTGATCCATCAGCTCCTCCTGACTCACGGGCCGCCCCTGATGCACCATCAGGTATTCGAGTATCCCCGTTTCCTTGCGGGTCAGCGTCAGCGTCTGCCCGTTGACGGCGGCGGTACGGGAGCGGGTGTCAAAGGTCAGGCCTCCGCAGCTTAGCAGCACATCCT
>OGFW01001390.1_pt1 | contig 19094 bp, 16 predicted proteins | sample 1570991 | NCBI WGS metagenome assembly OGFW01 (sample SAMEA2582074, study PRJEB24529) | metagenome | biome: Human gut stool | place: China | collected 2011
GCTGTCTTATCAATATAGACAGGCAGTTCAACCGGTGCTAAGTTATCGGTATCTAGATGTTCATCGCATCCCCCCTGTCTGTGGAGAATTTTGTCGAATAAAATGAATCATCCTTTTTCCCATAAATACTTCCTGCAGCAATTATCAAGATCACTGCTCCTGAAATCAATGCAATTATCTTTTTCTTCATATTTTTATTTTCCTTTTAGTTTTTTTACTGCGTAATTGATTACTTCTTCTAGTGTTGTGTTGTACTTTTCTGCAATCTTCCCCTGTGTTCCTCACGCATCTCCCATAGATTAGGGAAACGTCCGATTCTTCTTGCCTTGTGAACGTCTGAAATGTCAAAGACATATTTCAAACCGGAAAAACTGTCCTCATCAATCAGTGCAATGCCCTTTGCACCTTTGTTTACCCAGCAGTGCATCTTTTCATTCCATATCTCTATGGAAGCACAGGCGGTTACATCCGGTCTTTGGGCATAGATTAAAAGTTGTTCCTTGAACGGATATTTATACAGTCTGGAAGCAGTATTCAAGTATCGCCTCCAGCTTTCTTCATTCCGCACGACCTCTTTTGCAGTTTCCTCTGCCAGTGCGGAAATCAATTTATATTTTCTCATGGTAAACCTCCATTCTTAATTGATTTTCTGCAACAAAAAAGTGGCTATGGTTCGTTCATGAGCCATTGTCACCAGTGACGGTTAACTCTATTCAATTTTATCTGCTCCTATTAAATTTTCTATAAATAAAAAAGCACTTAAGATTTCCTAAGTGCCTTTTATACCCATCTAACTTCAAATTTTTTTCAAACTCTATCAGCTTATTCTTCTGCGTCCTCTACTCTTTTATATGTCCTAATTTCGAATTCACCATTTTCATTAAAACCATATCTAAAGAAAAATCCATTATAATGAAATACATATCTGGCAAATATTTTCCACACATCACTCTCATATGTCTCACTTTCTGAAAATTTACTTCTCATTATGTCTGTTGAAATTTGTGTAAAAATACTTTTATACTCCTTACCAACTAATTCAACCCCTGCCAAAAACTCATCCCAGTCTATCAGTATTTCTTCCTGCTCTTTTTCTCCAGCGGTTAAGTAATATTCTGATATATAATCAACAGTTCTTTTATTAATTATTACCATTAACCGAAGCTCCAACATTTGTTTCATATATCGAATAATGTTTTTCACTGGCTCTTTAATATTTATTAAAAAATTCACGATATCTACAGTATATATCCCTATACCCTTTACCTGTGAAATGATAATTAACGTAGCTTCACCAACAATTATGTCCTTTTTCTGTTTTTTTGATATAGCCATTGCATCATAATCACATATTCCGAATAAGTCTTTCAGATTATGATTACTAAACTCTTCACAATTAACATCTGCATAATTATCTATAGAAGTTAATTCCTCAGCATAATCTTTTATTTTCACAGATTCTTCCATCCAATACTGTTTTTCCTCCTCAGGAGTTTCATTCACAAATAATTTACCCTCATAAACCCCCATAGAAGCAACCATATCTCTAGCATTAGTATCCACAATTGTTTTTGCTTCGTCCTTTGAAAATTGCAATATTGAAGCCGGAATAACAACACCATTTTCATTCAGTTTCTTTGTTGAAACTCCTAATTTGTATAATATAATCATAGCTGAAAAAGATAAAACATAACCTCTGCTTTCTTTTTCGCTATCCTCTTTCAACATATTTCTGATAACCACACTTTTTTCTTTTAACATGGCTAACACAAATTGCTCGTATGTAAGCTTTGTACACTTATATAAGGAATATAACGTTGTTGGCATTTGACTAAAGTCTTTATAATATTCCAACCAATCAAATTCCTTTTGTGGTTTAATATTTTCTTGAATCCATTCTATAAATTTATTCTGATTATGAACTTTATCTAAATTTTGATCCATATAAAAACTTTTTTCCAAACCACACTCTATCATCCTAGTCACACACTTTCTCACTAAAAAACAGTCAATAGGCATAATTTCTGTAATTTCATATTTACTTTGTCCAATTTCTATACATTCTCCTACTTTTTTTCTAAATAATCCAAGTTTGATAGCATACTCTTTATATATATGTATTGCAGACTCCCATTTATATGGTTCTTCTGGCAAAACTTTATCCCTGTATATACAATAAATCATTGTACTTTCAGTATCTATTTCTTTAAGAAATACAGCCGTATCTTTGTCTACACTTTTTATTTCTACAATTGTATTATCACCTTGACTCACACTCACCCCCCAATATTTTCCAAATGCATCAATGTTGTTTTTATCACTCCTTAGTAATGCCATTGTCATAAATTTTCTACTTAATTCAAACTCGGATTCTCTCTCATATACCATTGCTACCAAATTCAATGTATCAACATTATTACTCTTTTGCGCATAAAACATTATATTCTCTGGGACTACTCGTTTATTTTGGAGCGATATACTCAAAATATTATTTATAACATATGGATCATCTCTATAAACTTCAAATATATCCAAAAACGTATTAAGTGCCTCTAACACATTTTCTTTCGCAAGCAAAATAGCTGCTTTCATTCTTAATTTTCTCGGAGACATCTTTTTTAATGTTTCATATTTTCTAATTATCTCCATAGCCTCATCATACATGTCGTTTTGTATGAAAATTTCCGCTAAAAATTCTTCTGTTTGGTTATTCAAACATAAAAGTGAACCATCTTTTCTTTTCATGGCTATCGTGTCTAATATTGACTTTTCTTTACTATCTCGAAACATTTCCAACAAATACTCCAAATAGTTTCCATATTTATCTTGATGGCTCATACAAATATTTTTTGAACAATCTGTCCCTTTAGCAATCCTTACCATCTGAATATACATCAAAAATAATATCAAATGCTCGGATAGTAAATACTTATAATCTTCAAAAAACAGTATTATCTTTTCTGGTGTATTTACCCACTGTACCAAGAAGTCATACAGTAGCATATATCTCCTTGTAACCTGACAAAAACTTACAATATCATGTTGGATTGCTATCCCCCTTTTTATTTGTAATAAAAAAATAATCTCTTGAATATCAATATCCGCTTTAAGGACATCTGGAAGTTTTTCAATGATATTATCCACTTCTGCATCATCTGTAAGCACTGCGCTTCTAATCAAAACAAAATAAAAAATCTTTTTATATTCTAATTTTATCCTTAAATACCGACTCATATTACCTTTCAATTCTACACATAGTTTTTTCAAATTATCAGTATTTCCATCTTGTGTATAATCATCTATATATTCTAATTCCTGTTTTTCCCAAATAAATAATTCTTCCAACACATTTTTGTTTTCTTTTATCAATTCCTTCATCGAAATATATATACCATAATTATTCTGTTTATAAAGATACATAAACATAATTCTTTCCACTAACCATGGTTCAGTATCATAATATTCTTTTTTACTAATACTTTTTACTTCTGCACCATATTGTATTTCTACTTCTTGTGTATAAAAATTAGAAAAGTTCCCCTTTTTAATATCTCCTATTATCTGCCTCAAAATTGAATCGTCTGTCATAAGTAGCAAATTTTCTAGCAAATCAGTATTTTCTATATTGAGCAAAATCAGTTTTCTAATAATATCTTTTTTAATAGACTCGCATTTGATATCTCCAAGTGCCTCTAACGAATATATCTTTTCAAATTGACAATCCGATATCATTGTCAAATTCATCTTTATAGCAATGTCTAGTTCTTGATTTCTACTTTTTATTAAATGCAAAATACTACAAACTTCTTCAATATGTCCTTGCCACAAAAAATTACATAGTGAAAAATAAATATTAATCGTTCTATTTTCGCTAATATCTTCTTGGCTTAACATATCACATAACTTTTTCGTAATATCTTCTACTTTTTGAACTTCTTTAATAATCCCATCAGATTCGCTCTTTATAATCTGTCCTGTAACATACAAGCCATATTTATCTGCCATATCCAAATTATTAGATAGAAATTCCTTATATTTATATAAAACTTTCACAAAAAAATCACGAACAGTTGAATTGTCCTCAACTGAAAATGTTCTTCCAGATGATAATACACTCTCTTTGCAATCACTAATTAAATTTCCTATAAATATATTTTCAAGAGGTTTTTGAATATCTGATTCATTCACATAATTATATATTTTCAATATAGGATTTTGATAGTAAACATAATTTTGGAATGCTGACGATGTTAGTACACTTCCATCATTCTTCTGGCAATAATCCTCTATCCATTCATCAATTTCTTTTTTTAGCTTATTTAACTTAACAGTGTCAACTATCTTTTGCTTTCCTTCGTAAACGCAACTTGATAATACATTTATAACAATGGTCGAAAGCGTATTTCCTATTGCTGTACCTGGCATATACAATACCTCCTATCCTCTTTCAAAATATAATCAATACCTCTATTTTTATTGGCGTGATTATTTATACTCCATTTTTATATTATATAACAAACTCAATAGATACACAATTTTACAAATATGCTTCATTATGCTACAAGATACAAAATTGCATCCTGCAGCCTGTTTTATGTTACTCCCTAACATTACTCACAGAAGCCATTATCCTCAATACCTTTCTCCAGAATGGTATGTATCAGTTCCTCCAGCTCCACGTTGTTAATCTCACTGACAACAATCAGCTTTGCAAGAGTATCTTTCGGAACAGATACCGCATATCGCTCCTCATCTGCACGAAGCTCATGCACACAGATACCAAGTCCCTCTGCAATCCTGCACATAACGCCAAGCTCCGGCTCCTTAACCCCTGCCATAATGTCAAGGATTGTTCTCTCTGGCACACCGGAAATTCTGGCAAGCTCCGCAATCCCGATTTCTTCCTCTTTCATCACATTTAATAACTTGTCCCCTGTTGTAAACATAATCTTTTCCTCCCTATATCACTGCTTTCTTTTTCTTTTCCGGTGCAGAATGCTCCTTTCCGGCATTCATCTTAATAACAGCATCTTTCTTCTCTGCAAGTTTCTCTTTTACCGAAACACGCTCATGGCGGTTACCTCTTTTTTCCTCTTTCTGCTTGACACATTCCTCTGCCCGGTCACTGCGGAACAGTTCATGTTCTTTGGCATCATACTCATACACATGATCCGAAAGACGTTCTCCCGGTGCCACCTGTGTCTGATTTACCTCCTGCACCATCTGCTCAAGTTCTTTAAACTCCATTCCCGCATCTTTCGGTATAATCAGTGTTTCGTGGATTGAAGAAGGCAGCATATAAAAATCTCCTACCTTCTCAGCGATCTCCTGTCTGATATCATCGTTTAATATTGCAGCCGCACCATTTACTTTTGTATCATTTGTCAGCACAAACATGGTATCGGGAATATCCGGCATCATCTGCATTGCCATTTCTTTTGCTTCATCCATGCCAATATTTTGATCTCTTGCAATATCAACTGCAATCATCTCCGCAACCGTCTCATTCATTCCTTTGAAACTATGCGGCTGCAAAGTATCCATATTCTGCAACGCCTGGTCATGCAGTTCTTCAAGTGTGATTCCATATCCATCCATCAGATTATCTGTAATGGTAATGGTTGCAGTTCCTTCTCCTGTTTTATCCATTAAAATCTGATACACAACTGCTAAATCTTCCAGCTTGGAGTACGGTTTATCCTGAAGGAACTGCTGATTCGCTTCCTCGTTGATCAGCTTACATACAATTTTTTCCTTAATCTTGTCAAAATCGGTAACTGCCGATACATCTATATCGTGGTCAATATAATGTGACTGATACATACTTGCTTTGATGAAGCCTGTCTTTTCTGGCTTCCCGCTTCTTCATTTCTTCAATTTCCTCTGACGTCATTTCCACCTCACCGAAATGTGGCGGTAAATATTTTCCAATGAAATTAAAATAGATTTCCACTTCCTGAGTTGTCTCAATGCTTCCTTTTCGGTCACGCTCATGAACCACAATCTTTTCAACAAATTCGTTCAGCATGTAAGTGGTCAATTCATCAAAGTTTTGGTATTTATCAACCAGAGCAATAAACTTCTCCGCTGATCTGCGACCTTCTTCATAACCTGATAATTCAGCTTCCATATCTGCAATTTCTGCCGACAAATCTTTCTGTTCTTTAGAATATTGTCCGTCAAGAATCGCATAACGTTCATCTGGCAGCTTGCCAAGAATATTGTCCTCATAGATTCTGCAGATCAGTTTTTCCAGTTCCTGCACACGCTTTTTTGCTTCTGCTAATCTGCTTTTCAATCTTATGATCTCACTGGACTGCTGTGAAGTCTGTGCCTTTTTTACTGTCTCCAAAAATTCTTCACGATTCAACTGTGAATACTCCGCAACAGCCTTTAAAAGTTCCTTAATCAGCTCCATAACCACATCAGCATTAATTCTGTGCTGTGTCTGGCAGAGTGTTCCAACCGGAACTTTAGAATATGCAGAACAGGTATATTGTGGAACTCGCTTGCCATTATTTACCCGATGGACATACATTTTGGAACCACAGTCTGCACAATACATCAGACCTGTCAGCGGGTGGGCTTCTCCCCATCCATCTGGATACCTTCTCACATTGCTTCGGATTCTCTGCACATTGTCAAAAGTTTCCTGATCTATGATTGCTTCCTGCGTGTTCTCAAACACCGTCCAGTTATCCTCAGATACATAATGGCTTTTCTTATCCTTGAAATGCTTTCTGGTCTTGAAGTTCACTGTATGACCAAGATACTCTCTTTTCTTTAGAATACCTGCAACAGTAGAAGAGCCCCAGCCATAAGGATCTTTGATTTCTTCTACTCTGCCTTTCCATAATCCGGCATCTTTCTTTGCCATATGAACCGCTGGTATCTCAACCTTATCCTCTTTCAGTGCCCTGGCAATCTGATATGGTCCGTATCCATCCATTGTCATGTGAAAGATTCTCCGTACAACTACAGCTGCTTCTTCATCAACGATCCATACATTCGGATCATCCTTGTCTTTCATATACCCATACGGTGTTGTACTTGCCACATGCTTGCCGGATTTCCCTTTCGCCTTGAAAGTGGATTTTATCTTTTTACTGGTATCCCTTGCATACCATTCATTCATGATATTTCGGAATGGAGTAAAATCATCGTCCTCCCGGAAGCTGTCTACATTCTCGTTGACTGCAATCAGTCGGACATTTTTCTGTCGCAGCAACTCCATATATTGTCCGACTTTCAGATAATCTCTTCCCATTCGGCTCATATCTTTAATCAGGATCGTTCCGACTTTCCCTGACTCAACTTCTTTCATCATGGCAAGAAAGCCTGGACGATCAAATCTTGTACCGGAGATACCATCATCAGTAAAATGAACAAGATTGGTAAATCCATGTTCTTTTGCATATTGTTCCAGCAGTTTCTTCTGATTCGAAATACTGTTGGATTCTCCGTTTAATTCATCATCACGACTAAGACGTTCATACAACGCTGTCATGAATCCTTGTTTCTCTGTCATAGTCAGATGTCCTCCTTCCTTTGTTTATTAAATTCCTGTTCTCATCCCATATCCGTTCCTGTACCGGGTGCTGATGTTTCCGGGACGTATTAACCAGAAAAGACACGCTGAATGCCTATTCAGTTCTGGTATCACTATGGGCAGGCTGTTTCGTTTTCAAAGTTCGTGTAAGAAGTAAAAAAGTTCTTTACACTAAACGAAATGCTCAGAGTCTTTTTACAGCCCCCTTACTACATTTTTTTGATTTCGTGTCATCTTTTTAAAGTTCCTTACACAATCTCTGTACTGACGAAACAAAATACGGACATGTTTTAAAATTGTTTTTTACAAAATACAATTTTGTTCTTTAAGGTAAAAAAATAAGCCTCAAGAGACTTTTTAATCATTTTGGAGCTCCAACTCTTTAAAATTGATTGATTAAGAAGTCTCTTCAAACTTACTACACCCGCAGCCAGCTTGTACTTTTTGTACTGCTTTACTGCGAAATGGTCTGGTTCTCTCTCCTCAAGCTCATCGAACATCAAATCGACAGGATTCTTAAACCCCTCATCGTCTTTCCTTGCTTCACTGGCATTGATCATGTCAAGCAGGGTAGTAAAATTCTGCTCTTCCTCCACGCACTCATACCAGATATACCCGCTCAGGGCTGTGTAGTAGAGCTTTTCGGCTTTCACCCAGAAATCTTCACCAGATTGCTGTCCTTTTCCTTTGGTGTTTAAGATAATTGTGTTTACGAGTTTCAAAATATCCTTTTCACTCCGGATATAAGCGAAAGGATTGTAGTGCATTGATTTTTTAAAGTTAATGATGTTCAGAACTTTGACTTTGTACCCGTTCTTTAACAGCATTTTTCCACACTCTACAAGCACCGTTCCTTTAGGAAGCGTTTTGTCAATACAGAGAATGATAATTCATTAAAAAATGAGTTGTTTTTGTGGTGTACAGCCTTAGAAATTGCCTGCTGTCACTTCCTGACAGATTAAATTCTTCATTCTGTCCTCTATTGTTACCTTTTTTGCTTTGTTGAAGAACACCCCGACAAGGTAGGTAGTGTTTCCTATTCTCGCCTTGAAATTGCCACCATCAATATAATTTGCTTTATTTTCCGCTGTTTTCTCTTCCTGCATTCGCACCTCTCCTTTCCAAGATTCCCCCTACAAGGGACAGGTAACAAAAAAGGTAACATGACCGAAAAGACCTCTCAAATCACCCTACCTGTATCTGCTACCTGTGTTTTACTTATTTTTCTATTTTCTTGTTACTTTTGTTACCTACAAGAGAAAACCCAGTAAAATCAATACTTTCACTGGGTAACAGAACCGGTAACAAAAAGGTAACATCATCAATTCTGTTACTTGAATGGTATCTCTAATTCCAGTTGCTTCGGTACTGCCATAAAACCATCGCTGTCCGCTTTGTCGGGGATTCCCTGAGAGAAACCGGCACGAACCCAGCCACGCTGTTTGCCATAGACACCGAAATGCATGGCACCATCACTCATAATCCAGTCTGTTACCGAATTATTCATAATGTCGCAAATCTGTTTCAATTCAATTCTCTTTGGCTCATAATCCCTGTGAAGAGCTTCTTTCCAAAGCATTTTGGAACAAACCCTGTCCCCCTTGAAATTATCAAGAAACACAAGTATCATTCCTGCATCTGCATCTTCCGGCATGAACTGCTTCTGATAATCTTTCAGATACTCGGCTGATTCCCTGCTTAGCATAAGCCTGAACTCTCCTGACCTGTATATCTCCATAGCTTCCGCCCACACCTGCTCGATATACTTTCTTGAAAGCTCTTCATTTTTAAGAATATGGCACTCCGCCCTGTCTGGATAAACCATGACTGGCATAAATCGTCTATTGCCTGTTCTGTCGAGAGGAAGCGTGTCCATAGCGTTGGAAGTGCCACCAAACACGCACTGTCTCGGTCTGTCCTTTGGCTGTGTCTCATAAGGAACCTTGTAAATGTCGCTCTGTCTGCTGATGAATGACTTTATATCCTCAATGCTCCTTGCACTGGCTGTTGCTATCATTTCTGACAGTTCTATGATTAAATGCCCCTGCATCTTCCGGAACACATTTTCATCATCAAGTTTCTTCAAATCATCCGTAAACCATGAATCATTCATGGCTAGGAATCTGAAAAACGTTGACTTTCCGGCTCCCTGACCACCCACCAGAATCAGCATATATTCAAACTTCGTTCCAGGTCGGTATACCCTTGAAATTGCCCCTAACAGAAGGACTTTCATTGCTTCATAGACATAATTGTTCTGATCGGCTCCAAGGAAGTGATGAAGCACATCTTTGATACGTTCTTTCCCATCCCAGACCAGAGAACCTAGTTTTTCACGAATCGGATGATACTTATTTTCCATAGCAACCACATTGATAGCCGATTTTATCTTCTTTTCCGTTGTAAGGCTGTAATGTTCTTCAAGATACAACATGATATGGTCTATATCAGAATCTGTAAGTGCCGGACTCTCACGATACCACCCTAACCCCTTAACAATGTCGTTTCTGTCAGTCATCATGTTATAACGAATGGCTCCCTTGAACTTCGGGTCGTTCTCAAAGACTGTAACCACATTTCTAATGCACTGCTTCACAGCTCCTTTGTCTGTTGTGATTAACTGTTCCCTGATTCCTGCGATATTCCCTGACTCTTCTCTCAATATCTTCCACCCCCTTTCCTAAATCGTGTATCACTGCTTCCTTTTCATCTTCCGTACCCCACAGCAGGGTATCAAGCTGAAACTCAACCTTTTCCCGATTCTGCACAGCTTCCACATATCTTTCATCAATCTTTTCCATGCTTTCCGGTCTGAAATTCCGCTCCCATTCTTTCAGCAGATGAAGATAGTCGGACAGCACCCGATATGTCTTTGTTTTCGTTTCTTCAAGAATCTGCATTGGAGATTTCTCTCTTCTTACCGGCTTGGGCGGTGATCGCACCGAACTGTCATAGATAATCCCAAACTCGTCAGCTATCTGCATGGCTGCTTCTCTTGGTGACCGGTTATAATATTTAGCGACAAAATCAATCGCATCTCCCTTTTCCCCACAACCAAAACAAAAATATTTTTTATCTGTCGGTTTTACTTTCATGCTCGCCGTTTTGTCCTGATGAAACGGACATCTGCACATATTACTACGGTTAAAAACAATTCAGGCTCGTTCCATAACCGCCCTTGCGGTCACTCTTTCCTTTACTTCATCAAATACTCCCATACAATCCTTTCCGGACAATAAAAAAGCATCTGTATTTCCACTAATGGATTACAAATGCTTCCTAAAGTTCCATATTCTTTTTTCTGATATGCACATCTTGTTTTTTCTCATATTCCATAACCTGCTTCTGTTTCTCTTTCAGTTTTGCCTGAATGGAAACCCTTGCCTGTTCCTTAATCTGTTCCTTTGCCTTAACCTTATTTTTCGGCTCATTCAGGGCAGAGATGATATTTCCCAAAAGTGCCTGTGATGCTTTTTCCAGTTTGGCAACAATCGCATTTACGACCTTGGAAGCCACCGACTTTGATTTATCACTGAGTTTATCTTTCGGCTGTTGCTGTAAAAGCTCTCCATAGTCCTTTACGACATCAACATCATGCTTCACTGTTTCCTCTTTCACACGCTTTGTGACAACCTCACAAGCCTTTTCATAAGCAAGGTCTACTGCTTCTTCAATGACTGCGTTTACGTCCTCTATCTTCATCACAAGACCATCAAGAACAGCCTGTTTTTCCTCAATGCGTTTCTTCTGATTCATGATGATAAAATCCTGCTTCTCCAGATAGCTTGCACCGCCATACACCGGCTCAACATCAATCGTCAGTCCATGATTCTGACAGATGCTGATAAATAGTTTTCTGCACTCTTCATCAAAAACCATCTTCCGGTTATTGTACTTTCCCTTTTTCTCATTCGGCTTCGGAAGTTCAAAGCCAAGTTCTTCCAATGCCTTATCCTGTTGGGGACATAATTCTCCATACTGATTCACAGCATCAAATACATGCCGTTCATGAATATGTGGTGTTGCTTCATCAAGATGCAAAGCCCAGTCCAGTATATGAACATGGGAACCATACCGTCTGTTAAATTCCTCGAAATATTCTGCACTGACCTGTGCAAGCACATCAGCAGACACCGCACCGTCCATGTTTCCAAGCTGTAATAAAGTTTCTTCCGGACACGTTTTATTATTTTCAAGAATAGCATCAATCGTTTTTACTCGGTCATAGTGTCTTGCTTTCCGGTTTCTCTTATTCTGACCGTCCACATGGTCTGAATATTTCTCAACATAATATGCTTTTTCTATTTCCGTAAAAGTGAATCTCGCCCGCTCGTCCTTATCATTCGGCAGGCTGTACCCCTGATAACAATCCCAGTACACATTCATCTTCGTTCTCTCTGCGTCAATATGCTCACTATTTTCTACATCAAATCTGCGGTCATTGTGCTTTGCGTCATAGGTTCCATGCTTGCCTGACCGTCCATTGTGCCTAGTTGCTTTCATGCTAATCTTTCCTTTCTTTCCATAAAAAAAGACCAAGTAAATCTCTTTACTCAGTCTGTTTATCGTAACAATATTTAGTTCTTTTCCCGAAGGGAATTGCAACGAAGTTGCTTAATCTTGTGAAGCTTTGCTACAAGCAATACCCAGTACTTAGTGGCGAAACGCCACTAACTGGGCAATGGTTGCACCCTTGACCGGCTAAGGCGCTTCGCCCTTAACCCGAGCGGAGTCTTTCTCCTGCACCTTGCGTAAGGCTCTGCCTTTACAATCCGACAACCTGGAATTTATCTTTTATCAACGGGAAACGTATTAAACCACGCTCTTTCTTCAAAAGGGCGTTTTTTAGGCAAAATGTTTTCTTCTTCTGGAATACCAATCGGAAGAAAACAGACCAATTCATAATCATCAGGAACATTTAAAATTTGCGCCATTTGATAACCTATTTTATCTTCGTCTGTAATATGTCCTTCATACCAACAGCTTTGATACCCTAGTTCCACCAATGCAAGCAACATATTTTCGATAGCTGCGGAATAGTCCTGAACTGCAAAACACTTATCTCTATATGCATTTATTCTCTGTGTTAAAACACAAATTATAGCTGGCGCAGTTTCTCCTACAGGTGGATTTATAACATTATGCAGTTTTTGCAATATATCTTTATCATCTACGGCAATTAAACTTGTTGTCTGTTTGTTACAGCCAGAAGGGGCATTTAATCCCGCCTGCATAATTGTAATCAAATCTTCCCGTGGAACAGAAATTGGTTTGTATTTTCCACGATAGCTATGCCTATTGTTAATAATATCAATAATCTTCATTTTATCCTCCTGCAAACTTGAAGTTATAATTTTCCTTACTTCTATAAATCTTCATCTTCTTTATCTTTTTTTCGTTTACTGCTACGTGAACTATCTATTCCTGCTCCAACGGCTACACCGATAGCAATTCCCAAAGGAAGATTATCTAAGGCAGTTCCAAATGCAACACCTAAACATAAACCAATTGCCATATACATAATGACACCTCCATAAATTCAAGTTGTCAATAGCGTTTAACAGAATTAAGATTCTTTTTATTCCTTTATTCTGCCTTATTAAGATGCCACAAATCAAGAATACTTCTCAATTTGTGGCACTAATTCATTAAACAAAATGTGCTATAATCGAATGTCTTTCTTCAACTATATTAAACCTAAATGTTTTTCGACACAAGTTAATGTACTCTCAACTGTACTATCCACAGTTCTCTCTATCCAAAAGAAAGAACTGCTTTTAATCTCCTCTATGCGATTTACATTGAGTTCATATAAGGTAATATTCACAGTTTGTTTGGCTTTTTCTATATCAGTCGCTGAATTTAAGTACTGAAAAAATCCCTGATGATCTGGTCGATTACCATATTCATCAACAAGATTAGATGGGTCTTTTATGAGAAAAACAACTCTCGCTGGTTCAGAAAAAGCGAGTGCCTGAGCAACTGTAAGATGACAATCGCACAAAACTTTCTTATTTTCTGATAAACGAATCAAATCAAGAAGAACAAACTCTAACTGTTCACGAGTATTATTCAACAGCCAATTCTTATATTCTTCAACTGTTCTTCCAAAAAATTCATCTGCACTGTTAAAATACGTATTCATCGCAGGCTGAAATAATGGGTTCGACATTTTTTTGTGCTCGTCGAATCTCTCATCAACATCAAATAGTTCAAATCCATACTTTTCCGCCAACGCACGTGAAACGGTTGTCTTTCCTCCACAAGGTGTTCCCGTTATAAAATAAACATTTTTTAAGTACTCTTTGATTACATTATCTTGAAATATCATTGCACAATCTCCTTTATTAAATAGTTTTTCGGGTTCTGCCTATACATAAAACTATTTAACATAGTTCTATGAACTCAGATATTTCTTAATTTTAAGAACATCATCATATTCATTTCACCTCCACAACTTTCGATTTGGTAAACCATCTATACAATACCATACTTCATTGTCCATTACAATAATTGCATCGCTCCCGCTTATTCTCATCAATTCTGCAACTATTATATTGTGATATTATGCTTACTCTTAGGCTGTCTGTTCACTTTTCTTTGCGTGATACGCTTCACGTCTCATAGCCAGTGTTTTTTCATATCTTACTTTTGCAATAGGATCTCCGCTTAATGCATCGTCACGCATTTTTCTGTAGCTCTTCACTGTGGCTCTAACCTGATACTGTTTACGCTCTGCAAGCTGACTCTGTGCTTCCTGATCTCCGGCTTCCGCTCTGGCTCTCAAGGCTTCCATCTGCTCCTTTCTTCTTGCGGTATGCCGTCTGTTGTATTCTGCATTTCTCTCTTCCAAATATTTCGCATATTCAGGGTCATTTTCTGCTCTCTGCTTACGCTTTTCTGCTGATTTCCTTGAACGTTCTCTTGCAATAGCTCTACGCTCCTCAAGCTCTCTGACGGCTTCCTGATTGCCTTTTTCTGCCTGCTCCTTTAATTCTGCCAAAGCAATCTTTTTCTTCTTTGTAGCACGCTCCTGACGTTTCTTTTCCCTTTCCAATGCCAAGCGTTCTTTCTCTTCCATCTTCGCCCGATATTCAGGGTCAGACATTCTCAATTCTCGCATTTTTTCAGATCTCTTACGGTTGTTCTGTCTGCCTTTTTCAAGGATTGCTTTATATTCTGCCATAGCTTCAGGATCTCCAGCTTCTGCTTTTGCCTTGATCTCTGCACGCTTCTGATTTCTTTTCTGCGTAGATTTCTTAGAAGATTTTCTCTTTCTTTCAGCAATCTCTTCCGCTCTGCGTGCTTCCTCTGACTGCAAGGCTTCCACTTCATCCTCACTGAGTGGAAGAACAAAATTTCCAATGAAATTGAAATAAATATCCACTTGCTGAGTACGGTCTTTTGTTCTGCCACCCTCTGCTTCATGAATTACAACCTTTTCAATGAAATCATTAAGCATAGGTGTTGTCAGTTCCTCAAAATCTCGGTATTTCTTAACCAGTCGCACAAATTTATCAATCTGCACTGCCTTAGTGGATATACGTTCTGTAGCAGTTTCAAGTTCTGACATTCTCTGCTCTAGGTTGCTTTGTTCGGTGTCATATTCTGTCATAAGGCGGTTAAACTGTCTCTCCGGCAATCGCCCAAGTGTGAAATTCTCATACAGACCTTTTATCAGATCATCCAAATCCATCATACGACGTTTTGCTTCTAACAACTCTTTTTTATCATCTGTATTATCCTTTTCACACTGCAATTCATACTGTGCTTTCAACTGTTCTACAAACTCTTTTTCATCTTTAAGGACATACTGTGACACTCTCTTAGTTGCCTGATAAATCAGCATTTCTATTGTGCTTGCCTTGATATAGTGACCAGTACATGAATGATATTTATTGTGGTACCGGCTACACCGGAATGCCTGATTGCTGTCATATATTTTCCCATCTTTTGGCTTTGAATTGATATATGCCAGTCTGCTTCCACAATCCGCACAATAAAGCAGTCCTGACAGCCTGTGCGCAGGCTTTTCACTGTTTCGCCTTGGAGATACCCTTTTTCTCATTCTCTGCGCTTTATCATATGTTTCCTGATCAATGATAGCTTCATGTGTATTGTAAAAGACAAGCAGTTCGTCCTCATTTGCAATTCTTTTCCGTTTTGTCTTAAAATTATCCCTCGTTGTCTTCCCAAGAACGGTATGCCCCAAATACTCACGTCTGTTCAAAATATAGCCCACTGTTGTAGCATTCCATGTATAAGGGTCATGGTAATTCGTACACTGGCAATCCTCAGGATGATTCTGTCTCGCATAAGCCGAAGGAATAAGGATTTTATCCTCTGACAAGGTATCTGCTATTGCGGTTGCACCCATTCCATCACAAGCAAGCTGAAAAATACGTCTGACAACCGAAGCAGAAGCTTCATCAACATACAATGTCTGCTTATCCTCAGGCTTTCTGTAATAGCCATAAGGCACTGCACCGCTGACACGTTTTCCGTCTCGCATTTTTGCCTTGAACACTGCCTTGATTTTCTTACTGGTATCTTTTGCATACCACTCATTCATGATATTCAGAAATGGTGTAAAATCATTATCTGCCGGATTGGCACTGTCAACTCCGTTATTTACTGCAATAAAACGGACATTTTTCTTAGGGAACATCATTTCCGTATAGAAACCTACTTGCAGATAGTTTCTGCCAAATCGGGACATATCTTTGACGATCACTGTTCCCACTCTGCCGGCTTCAATCTCTGTCAGCAAAGAATTGAATGCCGGTCTGTTGAAGTTCGTTCCTGAATATCCATCATCACTGAAATGCTGAATATTACCAAAGCCATGTTGCACTGCATAATCTTCCAGATACTTCTTCTGGTTTGTTATGGAGTTGGATTCGCCCTGCATCTCATCATCACGGGACAGACGCTCGTAAAGTGCTGTTATTCTATTATCTTTAGCCATTTTCTCAGCTCCTTTCATAATGCTAAAAAATAAGAACACACAGAAAACACTTCATTTTTTAATGACCTATTTTCTCTGTATTCTTAAAATCTAACCCTTCGGATCAGTGACAACGTAGGAGCTGTGCATCTGCATCAGGTTGGGTTTCACAAAAAAGCGAGTCTTGCCGGAACCGGAACCGCCGATAACAAGACTATTTTTATTTCTTGCATACTTCGGCTGCTTTGGTCTGCCCGACATCATCAGCCTTTCCGTTTCTGTCAGTATGACATTGTTCTCAAAGACCGGATCGACATAAGGCTCTATATCCTTTGCATTTCCCCATGAAGCGTTTTGTCAAGTGCTTTTTAGAGTTATTGACGCGACATATGCTCTTTTTTCCACGATAAAGCCCCACGCGGTCATACATGGGGCTGTGGGATTATGGTTGAAGTGGCGAAGTGGCAAAGTGGCAAGGTATCTGGGTTTTGCCACTTGGATTTTGCCAGTTCACTTTTTTAGGGCGTGATACCATGCTGCGCCGATACGCTTTGAGGTAATGCGCCCGTCAAGGTTTTTCTTTGCCGCCCGGACAGTACGGGCAGAAATTCCCGCGTCGGCTGCGGCTTTCTCTATGTCCTCGCTGGCAAGTTCTTTTCCGTCTGCCAGTAGGTCAAGTATCAGCTTTTCAGCCTGTTCGGTTTTGGTGGCGTTGTTGCCGCCCGCGCCGGACAGCAGCTCGTCGGCAGTTATATCATATTCGCCTATCCACTCAAAGCCTGTTTCCGGGTCAAGGCAAAAGGCAACGGGCTTTCCCTCCGGCGCAAGGGAAGATTTGTCGTGAATGATAACACGCACATTCGGCTCACGCTTCACGCGCCCGATTAAAAGGACGCTCCTTGCTGCGGCTCTAAAGTCGATAGAACCTAAGCCCCTGTATGCGCTCTGTCCTCCGGCAGCTTTGTTAAGGTGTCCGATAAGGATAACGGCGCACCCGGTACGCTCCGCAACTTCGGCAAGGCGGCGAAAAATGGGGCGCACCTCGTTTGCCTTGTTCATGTCGGCTTTGTCGCCCATATACGCCTGTATGGGGTCAAGGATAATCAGACGCGCCCCGTTCTGTATGATTGCTTTCTCTATGCGCTCGTCGGACAGGGTAAGCTCCCGTTTTGCTTCATCAATCACAAGCACCCGGTCAAGGTCTGCGGCGGCTTCTATCAAGCGGGGTTTGACGGTATCTCCCAAACCGTCCTCGGCGGTCTGATAAATAACTTGAAACGGCTGTATGGGCTTCATGCCCGGAAGCGTCCCGCCAGTGGTACAGGCAGCGGCAAGGCGCAGCGCAAAGGTGGTCTTTCCCTCGCCGGGGTTGCCCTGTACTATGGTTACTTTCCCAAAGGGGATATACGGCTCCCATAGCCATTCAACGGTCTGTGTGTCAACCTCGCTCATGCGGATAATCTCAACGGTTTCTTCCTGTGGCGGTTCTTTCAATCCATAGACAGCTTCCCGCAGATATTTCCCGTCTGTGATTTCGCCCCGGCGCGTCTGCACCTCGTTCCAGTCTTTGAAAAGAGGGATAAGGCGGTGGACGGTCAAGCCCTCCGGCATAAGCTCCACAAGGCGGCTACAAGCGTCGTTTCCGGCTTGGTCGCTGTCAAGGCAGAGATATACGGTCTTGATGTTCGGGCGGTCAGAGAGAAAGCGCATAAGGGCTTTATCTCCCACGCCACCCAGCGCAAGATAGCTTTGCTTCTGCCAGTCCTTTTTGAACAGACAGAGAAAAGATAACAGGTCAATAGGGGCTTCAAAGACAAACAATCTTTCGCCCTCGCCCCGATAGCAGAAGTTAAAGGCTTTGTCGCTGCCTTTCACATCAAGCCGGAAGTTCCCGGCTGTGCCGCGTTGGTGGGCGTATCGTGGTACTCCGTCCTCGTCCCGTCCTACGAATACGGCGTTATGGTGGGCGGCTTCCTCGTAAATATCCCCGGTGGAAAAGAAAAAGCCCGACACATCTTCATCAATGTGGCGGGCGGCTGTGAGGAAGTTCCTCGCTATGTGGTTGTCGGTGTTGTGGGGCGGCAGTCGAAAGTCAGAAAAGGACGCGGGGCTTGGTCTGTCCGGCGGCGGTGCTGCGCCTTTTTCTCCTGTCAGCAGTTCTACGGCTTCGGTAAAGCTCTTTCCGAAAAACTCCATGACAAAATCAATGGGTGCGCCGCCTTTGCTCTGGCTGTGCCTGTACCATTTGTTTCCCCGAATAGTCAAGCTGTCATGCCGTTTCCAGCGGTATTCCTGTCCGGCGCGGGTAAGCTGCTCGCCCTGTCCTTGCAGAAAAGAAACAAGGTCGGCTTGGTTGGCGCAGTCTATTTGTTCTTGGGTGTAATACATAAAATTTCAACTCCTTTCAGCGGTCTATATCGTGCCGCTTGGTGCGGCTCTGTGTTTGCTCCGGCTGCTCGGCTTTCAGCGCAATATCGACGCACTTGCGTATCTTCTGAAGCTCGGCAACTTCGGCGCGGGTAGCTTTCAGTTTGGTGTAGTCAGTATCTCTCTGCTCTTTGAGGTCGGCGTATTCCTGTTTCCATTTGGAGATAGGCA
>OGFW01001403.1_pt1 | contig 18965 bp, 17 predicted proteins | sample 1570991 | NCBI WGS metagenome assembly OGFW01 (sample SAMEA2582074, study PRJEB24529) | metagenome | biome: Human gut stool | place: China | collected 2011
AGAACTGGCAGGAGGGGAGGTCATCTTTACATACCGCCTTGCGGGAAACAGTTATACGTGGGTTCCATGGGAGGATAACCCGGACTATACGGGAATGTCATTTGTCGGATCCATTGTCGGAACGCAGGGGGAGCAGGTAGAAGTAGCATTTGATATTGATAAAAGTGCGGCAGGTGGAAACCGTTATGGATTTGCTCCGGCGACAGGAAACCTGATGTACTGTATGCCGCAGAAGGGAACAAAAACAGCATTATATATAGGAAATGGAGATGAGGCGCAGGGAATAGCGACAGGGTGTATCCGTACTAATGGAAGCACCTGTGAGGGGACGGGAAGTCCCGAGAAAAAAAGTTTCCGGTCAGAGCACGGAAAAGGAATGGATCTGTATCCGCAGCGAATGGGATTGGATGGCGGTGAAACGGGAAAGATTACATTTGAGGATGAAACAGGAACCACCATAGAAAGCAATGGCGGACTGGTTCTGATGGCAAAAGATGGAATCCGGTTTGAGAGTATGACCAGGATTGCCATGCAGGGAATGTCGGACATCATGGCACTGTATTCAGAAGGGGCATCCAGTTTTTGCGTAAATGGCAGTGTGGATATGCTTGGCAGGAGGACAAGTCTGGCGGGAACGGTATATCAGGGGTATGATCCATTTGAGGATGTACCTCAGAAGGGTGAGTTTGACTGGGGAGGATTTGCAAGAAATCTTGTAATGGGTCTTGCGGTAGGAGCCGCCTGCATAGCTTTGGCTGTATTTTTGCCGGGAATAGGAACTGTTGCTGCAGGAGCACTATTCGGTGCAGGAATGGGGGCAATATGTCAAACTGTATATAAGGCAAGCGGAGAGTTGGAAAGCGGAAATGTCAGAAGTGCAGAAGGGGCATTAAGGGATGTTGTAATTTCCGCAGCGGCAGGTGGATTTACTGGAGCCTGCGTAGTTGCTTTTCCAGTAACAGTTTTTTTTAGTGGAGAGATTTATGCAGGGATTAGTCTGACTGGTCGTGTAGCGTGGGCACTTGGAGATGGTTCCATGGCTAATGAGAAAAAGATGGCGTATATTCTTGATATGGAACAAATGGCAGTAGACTTCTCTATAGGAGCGCTTCTCGGAATAATTGTACCAGAGACGGTGGGAAGAAACGTTGCAAGTAATGTGGCAGGGAATCCGCATAAAAATGGTAATTATGGAAGCCCCTATAAAGTTGATAGTCTTTTGGATGGAAGACCTGAATTATCAGGAACTACGAGAGATAAATTACTGACTACGGTGCAAAATTCTGAATTAAGAAAAATAGTTAATGAACTTTATAGACCAGGGGCAACTGTAGGAGATGGAGGGACGGCAGCCATGCTCGTAGAGGAGTTTAACAATGGTTCATCAACACATTTAATAAAAGCAATAGAAAGATTAAAACAGCTAAAAAATTTGGCGAGATCAGGTAAATTAGGACTTAATGATTTAGATGTAGTGGAGGCCTTGATAGATGATTTAGAATATGCCATAAGTTTATTTAATTGATTTGGAGGATATAAATGTGAATAAAAATGTAAAAGAGTTTTTTGAGAAAATGCAAGAATTTTTTCCATCAACGAAGAAGTCATTCCTTGAAAGTGTAGAAGAATATGGAGAAGTATTAGAAACGGTTGTAATAGAAGATATTTTTATGCCCGAGGTCTTAGCGTTATTAGTTAAAAATGAAGATTCTGAATTATTAAGTAATATGTTTAATTATTTTGAAGAAATAATAAATAAGGATGATTCGCATTTGATTAATATTTTTTCTGTTACTGTGTTAGAAATTTTAGGAAATGATAAGGCAATTCTAGAGGTGGCTAAACGATATATGGGGGAAAAAACTGCATTGCTCCAAATGAAAGTTGATAGAGAATTAGGAAGGTTATAGAAAAAACTGGCAAAAGGACGAAAGAGTGGGAAAAATGAATATGTTGGTTATTCTGACTTTTAAATTATTAGGTTGAATTAGAAGATTAGAACAAGCTACTTTGCAATCTTTAATATACAACCCAAAATGGCAACAATATATCTACTTATTCATCATATCATACCATCAAATTGGGCAGTATAATAGACACAGATGGGTAGGTGTTAGGGTGGATATACAAGGTAGAATACGTGAATTAATGGAAGAGCGCAGTTGGACGGAATACCGCTTAGCTAAAGAAGCGAATTTGTCGCATTCCACAGTGGCAAATATGTTTAACCGGAACAATGCGCCGACTTTTCCAACATTAGAAGCAATATGCAACGCATTTCAAATGACGTTATCTCAATTTTTCTGCGAAGATGGAAATCTAATTGAATTAACAGACGAAGAGAAAGAACTGATTTCAAGGTGGAAACAGTTGAGCGCAGAACAGAGGAAAGTGTTATTGGAATTGATGGGTGTAATATAAAGCCTGCACGGTGTGAGTGTTAGGCTTTTTTTGTTGTATCAAAGATTAAAGTGGTGAGGAAATATGTTGAGGATAGGTATTTGTGATGACATAAGAGAAGAGGTTGAAAAACAGGAAAAACAGGTACGGCAAATTACATATCAGATAGGAATCCGGGCAGACATCAGAAAATGTTATTCAGGTATGGATCTTTTGATGGAAATAGAACTGAGCGGACAATTCGATATTATCCTGCTGGATATTGAACTTGGTGGGATGAATGGCATTGAGACGGCACGCCAGATCAGGGAGAGCGATGTAAATTGTAATATTATTTTCATCACGTCCTTTGAACAATACAGTAAGGAAGCAATCAGCGTACACCCCTTTGCATTTGTTGATAAACCCATTACATATGCACAAATGGAAAAGCTTATCAGTGATGTTTACGAAAAATTACAGATTGATGATAAATTTGCCTTTAAATCTAACAAAACATACTACAATATTAGTCTGAATAAAATTATGTATTTTATGAGTGAAAAAAGAATTATAAATGTATATTGTATAGATAAAATTTGTACATTTTATGGTAAAATGAATGATGTAGAAATAAATTTGAGGAAGAAGCAGGTGGACTTCTGGAGGATACATCATTCGTTTTGGTTAATCCGAGGTATATAGAAGAGTACCATTACGACAAAGTTGTTCTGCAGAATGGCATATCATTGGAAATCAGCAGGGCAAAGAGGGAGAATACACGTTTGATGTACATGAGGAAACTTGGAAAATAGGGAGAGAGAGGAAGGAAAATGACAATCGCATTAATATTGGTAGAAATATTTACAGTGATTATGCAGAGAAATGTATGTGAAAAAGCATTTGACCGAAAACCGGCAGGAACAGCGGTACAGGTCATGGTATGGGCAGCCTTTTATATTATTTCAAATGTGACTACATATTTTTTTGAATTGCCGTCATGGCTAAATATGGTAATTTTTTCAGTGTCCTTTTTTGGCGTTTTAACCTGGTTATATGAAGGTTCTATTAGAATCAAACTTGTGCTGGTTCTGTTTTTGTGTCTGATAGGAATGCTGTCAGAGGTGATGGTTTGCTTCATCGGAATTTTGTGCGGCATAGATATTATACATATGATGGGAAATACAGATGTCGCAATCATGTATACGATTTTATCAAAATTAGTCTGGTTTGTTGAAATCAAGATTGCGCTGCTGTTTTTGAAAAAGAATAAAAATATAGTAATCAGAAATATGGACTGGCTAGAGGTGTTTATTGTGCCGGTGAGCAGTATTTTTATTGTTATGGCGATGTTTGTACCATTGACAGATGAGTATGTATGGGCGAAATTGCTTGCATCCATATTGATATTGATTGTAAATCTTTTTACATTTTATAATTATAATGAATTACAGGAAAAAGCATTGTATCAGGCGGAAAGGCAGTTCTTGACGCAGCAGGTGGAAAATTATGCGGTTCAGCTTCAGGAAATGAGTAAAACATGGCAGCAGGCACGGGAGTACCGTCATGATATGAAGCAAAGGTATCTTTTGATTGAATCCTATTTAAATCGAAATGAATATGAAAAGATACGGGAACTATATCAGCAAAGTGTAGAGACTTTAACAGAAGAGGATAATCTTTCAAAGACAGGAAATGTAACTTTTGACACAATAGTCAATTACAAGGCGGCAGTTGCGCAGAAGAACCATATAAACGTAAAATTGGATACCATGATTCCGTATGATATGAAATTAGAGGACGTCGATTTATACAGTCTGTTGGGAAATCTGTTTGATAATGCGATTGAAGCAGCTAGTAAAGTAGACATAGAAGAGAGAGAGATAAAACTGCTGGCAAAAATGTCTGGAAATAATTTGTATTTGGAAATGGATAATCCCTATACTGGCAATCTGAGAAAACAGGGGCGGAATTATCTTACAACAAAAGGGGATAAGAATGAACATGGATTAGGGCTTAGAATTGTAGAAAATATTATCAACCGTCATAGCGGTCAAATGATTATAGATGATAAAGAGAATTATTTTAGAATAAAAGTGCTTCTTTATAATATTGGAAAATAGTATTAGAAATAAGAGCGACTGTCGTAATATGTGTGTTGCGGAACCCAGGTGTTGAAATCAAGCAGATTTTGGCACCTGTTTTTTTGCCTGAAAACAAAAAGTTACAAGTAACAATGAAGTTTTTTACAAAAATAGGGAGAAAAAAAGAAAGCCATATACTTTGGGATATACGCGGTAACCTACAGAAGAAAAATGGAGGAAAATGCAGCATATCCCAGTAAACATGAGAAGACTGATAAAAAGTACTGCTCAAAAAGCGGTGTATGAGATATGGAAGAAACAAGTAAAAAGGCAAATGTCAAAATGCTTGTTAATTTCATCATACACTGATTTTTTTGTTTGACATAAGAGTGGCTCGCGAAGCGTGTCACTCGTTGTTTTTCATGAAGTTCATGAAGTGTAATATCCGGGCGCTGCCCTTTTCGATTTTGAAAATTTACAAAATCGGAAAGGAGCAAGTCAAAGATGGCAGAAAGAGAAAAATATTATATCGGATTGAACGGACAAATCTTTGAAGTCAGTAAGGAACTTTACGAGATATATTACAAAGGGCAGCGCAAGGAGAAATACTTTACCCATGATCTGAAGCAGGAACATACAAAGGTGGATAAGGAAACCGGAGAGATGATTGTCATTCCCAGCAGGGAAGATTCTTATGAGCGGCTTCTGGAAGCAGAGAAGCAGTTTGCAGAGGAAGCGGAGAATGTAGAGGATGTGGCAGTTCGGGCGGTCATGCTGGAGAAATTGAACGAAACCTTACGTACACTTACAGACGAGGAGACAGCTATCATTCATGCCCTGTTCTACCAGGAGATCAGTGAGGTGGAACTGGCGAAAAAATTAGGAATAGCCAGAACTATTGCCTCTTCATTTATTGGCTAAGTAGATGAAGGGGCAATAATCAGTTATATAATAAATCAGCAGATTCTTGATGGTAATTCAATTATAAAGACAATTACCATGCTGAAAATATAAAGAATATGGCAACTAAAAATGTATGATTGCAGATATATATGCTAAATATTATTATATGTCTTATCTACAAAATAAAACAGGAGGTTTTTGCAATGCTTTTAAAAGAAGAAATCAATAAATATTTGAATTATTGTAAATTTCAAAAGGAACTTGATGATAAGACAATAAAGGCATATAAGGCGGATTTGGAACAGTTTATTACAGTAATAGGAGAAAATAATCCAGATAAAGAAATGCTGAATGCATATCTTGTATACCTTCACCGTATGTATAAGCAAAAAACAGTCAAGAGAAAAATTGCCAGCGTGAAGGCACTGTTTCATTATTTAGAGGAAGAAGAACTGATAGAGATAAATCCATTCCATAAAGTAAAGACAAAGTTTCGGGAGGAAGTGATTTTACCCAAAATTATTCCGAGAGATATTATAGAGCAGTTGCTGAATCATCTTTATAAGGAAAGAAGTATTAAAGAATATTCAGAGTGGCGTAAAAAAATCATTTTAAGAGATATCGCAGTAGTGGAGACGCTTTTTTCTACAGGGCTGCGCATCTCGGAATTGTGCCATTTGCAAAATAAATATGTAGACTTAAAAAACGGTGTGTTATGTATTCAGGGCAAGGGAGGAAAGGAGCGATATCTTCAAATAGGAAATAATGACGTACTGTCTATACTGAATGCCTACAAAAAGTACTTTGAAGATGAGATAAAGAAGCAGGGATATTTTTTTGTCAATCGTTATGGAAATGCGCTGTCTGCGGCTCGATACGCTCGGTACCGTTGTACAAATGCCGGTGATATTCAGGCAGATATAAATATTACACCGCATATGTTCCGGCATTCCTTTGCGACCTATCTGATGGAGGAGGACGTGAATATCAGATACATACAAAAAATGCTGGGACATGCTTCGATTACCACAACGCAGATATATACATATGTAACGACTGAGAAGGAAAAAGAGATACTGCAGACAAGACATCCGAGAAATAAGATAAATATAGGAGAAAATTTCGATAATTTGGTATATTAAGATTGCTAAATATTGGGAAAGTTTGTATAATTAATATAGTAACGATAATTAGGAATTATCGGGTGGATTTCAGCAATCAAGTAGATGGGATGAGGGAAAATCTATCGTTATCCGTCAATATGGGTAAATTGGGAAGGTAATTAAAAGTCATCTGTCATAAATATAAAGAGATACCGGATGATTTTTAATTATCAAACGTTACTCAAATTAAGAATACAGTTGTAATTTCTAGTATTTTTGCAATAAGCTAATATGGAGGAATTATCATGCCAGAATATTTAGATCAAATATATTTAAATTATGAACAATCATTTAAGGAATTTAAATCATTGCTTACAACAAATTATGAAGTAGATTCGTATCCTCCAAGACATGCTCAAAATCAGACATTTGGCATTGATTTTCCAGGAGCATTAATTCGTAAACCATTATATGAAAATTGTAAGTTTGTTGAATCAACCTTTAATGCTTCTGATGGATCATTATCAAAGTTTCATGATTGCCACCTTATAGACTGTTTAATGAATAATTGTGATTTCAGATATTGCGACATATATGACTCAATATTTTTCTCAAATAAAAATAAGTTCCAAATATGCAGTTGCAATTTTAGTTATGGCAATTTTATTAATTCAGAATTTACTAATATTGAATTTAGTGGGTGCTCGTTTCGGCAAATGCAATTTGAAAAAACAACATTTAAAAATTGTATGATGAAGTATTCATCAATCGAACAATCAAGTATCAAAAATTGTTCATTTGAGAATGTAGATTTCAGAAATGTAGGAGTGCGTTATTGTACTTTTGAAAATGTAGATTTTAAATCTGTAACATTTCATATACTGGATTTAGCTAGAAATTACGGATTAATCCAATTACTTCAAGCATCGGAAAACATCAAAATAGCTTATGAAAATGGAAAAGAAATGTCTCTTAATGATGCTTTACCCAAGTTAAAGTCATTGATTCCATATTATTTTGAAACCCAACAGTTTTACGAACTACTAAATGTATATATTACATATAATGACCAAGAGGCAATTTTAGATGTGTTGCCATATGCATTTAAAACTGTTATAATAGCATGCGATTTTGCTGCATTACAAGATTTATGTTCACTAATTGTAAAATTTGGAATTTGCACAGAAAAACAATTGAGACAATTTTATACCATGATTAGGCAGTTGATAATTCCTGATAAATTTCCACATTATATGCGAAAAAGCTATAATACATATATTGAAAATATTAAATATATATTAGTTGACAATCCATATAATAATCCGCAAGCTCATATTTTATTAAAAACAGATATTGAAGCATTAGGTGATATTGATATGTCATTATTGCTTGAATCTATTGAAACAAATATAAATGATTTGGCACCTAATATTGACGTCTCCATACAATTAACACATCATTCACCTTATGATGTAGTTATTATATTATGTGGTATGTTGCCTGAAATACTAACTGTCTGTCAAATATTTTATTATTCTCTGGGCGGGACGAAAGCGTTTTCTGATTTAAAGAATAGTTTCAAAGAAAAAACCGATAATCATACAAAGATCGCTAAAACAAATAGTGTTGATAATAATGATGTTGAATCGATTAAACGTATAGAACTATCCGTTGGAAAAATCTTTTCTTTTAAACTTGAAAAAGAATATACTAAACGAGTGAAGTCGATGGAATATACAATACATTAGCTATTGATTTAAAATAAAAGGGCGGTTCAGTTTAAAGTGCGAACTGCCCTTTTTGCTCGAAAGAAGTATTATATTACCGTTTAAATTACGATGGAAAAAAATTATTTACTACCACCACCGTTTCCACCGCCGCCACCTCCGCCACCGGAGCCACCACCATTTCCGCCGCCACCATTTACACTGCTAAAATCATTACCGTTTATAGCAAAATTGGTAATGACGGTTTCTTCCGGCTGAATACCAAATTCAAATCTTGTTGCAATCGCTACATCTTTATACTCAGAATACATATAAACACTCCTTTCTCTTTAATACATTTTCAAATAAAAAACTCCTTCCGAGCGAGTTGTACAATTAATTTTTCTGCTTTTGATTTATAATCATCACGATATTTTTGTATAAAGGTTCTAAAGCTTTCTTTATTATTACTTGCATTTATTAAATCTAGGAGGATTGTACCACCTGTTACATAATGATGATTTATTAAATGATAAAGCAGCCATGAACCATCGGGCATCTGACACTGGCTAATTGTTGGTGACAAAATGATTGGTCGATCACTATAAATAATGAATTTATGATTAGTCTGTACATCTTTAGCATATATAGAATATCTGCTATATTCCCAAAAAGAATAAAATATGCTTGGTTCTATTAAAGCCCCTTTGGGATACCAGTCATATTGGCATTTCATGCCATCTTCCAATTCCATACGAATAGTGTCTGTCTGATTAGGGGAAATCGAATTTATCCAATCTAAATGATTTTCTAAATAATATTTTGGCGCACATGGAAATGCAAGCGCTAGTATGTTAAAATCTTCCCATCTACGATACATTTTACTTCCAATATCTAAATAAAAGAGATTTAAATTGTATGAAAATAAAGGGTAAGTGCTACGTAAATAATATAGAAAATCTAATGTTTCATGGCGCTCCTCCTTTGTTTCCGTAGGGAATCCTAAAATTGCAGAAAAATGAACTTGAATTCCTTCAGCAGTAAAATTTTTAACAATTATTTCAGCAGTTTCAAGATAATTAAAATTACCCGCATTTTTGTTCATAAGTTTCAGAATACGATTTACAGCACTTTCAAATCCAAATAAAATATGCTTTAATCCAGCTCTTGATAACATTTTAATAAATTCTTTATCAATAAATTGAGGTTCAATTCTTGTTCGGACATGCCAAATAAAATCAAGATTCTGACGAATAATATTTTTAGCAAAATTATATAAAATAACTGGAGGGATAGCTTCATCTAATAGCCAAATTCTTTTTATTTCATGCTTGCATAAATTTTCTATTTTTAAACTGGCTTTCTTATCATCCCATTTTTGGTTCTTTACACATTCATATTTCTTATTAATTCCGCAAAAGCTACATTTGTTCCAATAACAATAATTTGTGGGAAATGCCCGCATGTTATAAACATGAGAAGGTATTGTATCATGTTTATTGTCATTGACCTCAGTATTAGATGGGTGTGAAACAGTTTTGATTATGCTATTTCCATAATCCAAACTGTAAATAATATCTGATATATTGTCCAAGACTTTGTTTTGTCTATCTTTATACCACTCTTCTATTTGTGTAATTGTATTTTCATGGTCAGTTAGGACAACACAATTATATACGGAGAAAAAAGCTGTGTTTTTACATAATAAGCCACTAATTTTTCGCAATGAATAATAATCTGACTCGTGTTCTGCTGCAATAATAAATACATTAGGAATTTTCTGTTTTATCAATTTGGCAATAGCAAAGGCAGGCAGATTAGGTCTCCCTGTCAAAATTAATATTTCAGGTCCATACTCCAATATTTCAGGAACAACTTTTGCATTAATAAATTCTAAATAGGGGTTACAAAAAGGCATAAGACAATTTGTTTCCATATCTAGTGCTGAAAATCTACTAAGGATAAAACCTTGCGATAAGGTTAACACGTATGGATTTGAACAAAGTTTAGTGTGAAGATGACACACAATTTCAAGTGTTTCTAAACTTTGAAAAAGAACTTTATCACTCACAACCGTATCCATATTTTTTAGCGAAGCAAATACTGTATTTAAAAATGTTTTTGGTTGTTGTAGAACAGCCCTTATCTTTGGCGAATCTGTATAGCAAAGTTCATTCTTAGCGTTCTCTATTAGCCCGCATATGTGTTTGGTATCAAAGATTTCTGACCAAAATAGTGAATTAATATCAAAATATTGATTGATAATTCCCTTTTTGTTTTCACCGCAAACATATTGTTCTTGACAATATAATTGATTTTTTATTCCACAAAGTGTATTTATTTTTAATGTTTTCATAATTTCACAAACAGAATGACGTAATATTAAATAAATTTTGTTTCTTTTAACAATAGAAAAATTACAACTGTATTCTTAATTTGAGTAATGTTTGATAATTAAAAATCATCCGGTATCTCTTTATATTTATGACAGATGACTTTTAATTACCTTCCCAATTTACCCATATTGACGGATAACGATAGATTCTCTCCCATCTCATCTACTTGATTGCTGAAATCCACCCGATAATTCCTAATTATCGTTACCATATTAAAATAAAATGAAAATTTTTTCGGCAGCCCACTTTACCTAGCGGCGAATTAGGTGAAGGGGTTTTCTTTTGTTCAAAATATTCCCCTTTTACTGCACTTTGACAACTTCATATCTGTGCATCAGGCACACATCCGACCGGCCGGAGAGCCGGAAAGCACAAGTCAGGGTACGCCATGACGGATCAGTGTGAAAAGAACCGCACTATCCTGAGCGGGAACTACCTGTGGCTTTACTGCCCGTGGTGGGGCAGGATGCGATGATACCGGTCGGAGATAATGATACTTCCACGCCAGTGGCCCGCATAAGTGACGGGAAAATGCACACCCACGTTTGAGAAAGAATGTGGGCGGCTTTTATGATGCCTGCTTACTGGCAGGATGGCTGATGCACCTTTTTATAAAGCAGTAGAAATCATGGGCTGGATGGAAACTCATTTTTGTTAGTAAAAAGCCAAACCGATACCTTCCAGCCTATTCCTGTGCTGCTTTATGGCACTAAGAAATTTTAGGAGGCGTAACGATGGCAAAGAGTGCAGAAGAATTATTAATTTATTTGATGAGATTTTACCGAAACATGGAATGAATCTGAGGGTAAAACAGAAAGAACTTTCTCTTGAAATGCTCCGGGCATTGCAGGAAAACAAACTGGCTTTATGTGAGGCGGAAGTGGGGACAGGAAAAACTCACGCATATATCCTTGCACTGACGGTACATAACATTTATTCAGATAAGAAGATTCCGGCAGTCATATCAACATCCACTATAGCCCTGCAGAAAGCATTGACAGAGGAATACATACCGCAGATATCCGGCATCCTTTTAGAGCACCATGTAATTGACAAACCATTATCTTTTGTGGTGCGGAAAGGAAAACGGCATTATGTCTGTGACTCCAGATTGAAGATATATGAGACATCCATAAAAAATTTGCAGAGAGAAGTGGATGCCAATCTGATACTGGAACTGGCAAGGCTTGGGGAGCAGGAATTTGACAGGATTGATTTGGATGATGCCGTGCTGACACCCTATGTAAAAGGCAGAATCAACGTGTTTCACTGCAATAAGTCATGTCCTTATTCGCTTTTATGTAGATTTATGAATTTTAAGAAAATTCGGGATATGGGGCAATGGTGTTTGATGAGTCCCACAAGCTGATAGATGCCGCAAGACAGATGTACAGCACAGTCTGGGACGAGCAGGATGCGGAATTTATCGTGGGTTTGAGTGAAGTGAACAGAAGAACCACAGGCATGGATGAACTTACTGTATTGCGGAGTCAGCTTGCGGAATATAACAGACAGATATTTGACAGACTGGCGGGAGATTTAGCAGGAAACCACACCAGAGAGGGAAGCAGGATTGAAATAGTGATAGGTTCCATGGAAAAAATTTACATAAGGCACATGGCAAAGGCTTTAGAGCAGCTTCCCTTATCCTATCAGGAAAACAGCGGACAGAAAATGCGGATGCAGGGCCTGAAAAAGCGTTGTCAGGAGCTGACGGACAAGCTGACCGTATTTCTAAACAGCGGAAATTCAATCTGCTGGATGGAAAAGAGGGAGAACGGCAGGCTTGCCCTGTGTGCGGTTCCAATGGAACTGGAACAGGTTTTATTCCGTGACATCTGGAGCAGACCGATACCGGTTATTATTACGTCCGGCACAATGTCAGTCCGGGGGGGATTTTGGGCACTTTAAGAGAATGACAGGGCTTTCCTTTGCAGCTTTATCAAGAATCATGGAAACCAGCAAGCCCTCACCCTTTGATTTTCAGAGTAACGGTCTGCTCTATATACCAGAGCGTATGCCGTTTCCGAATATCCAGGATGACAGATACATACAGGCGATCATGGAGGAAATAGTGCAGATAGTGTCTGCCACTCATGGGCATACCCTGATCCTTTTTACATCCTATTGGCTCATGGAGAGGGTGTTTTATGGTCTGAAGGAGCAGCTTTCTGATTATCCGCTGTTTCTCATGGGCAGAGGTAGACTGGATGTAATAAGTAGCTTTAGAAGAAGCGGAAACGGAGTGTTGTTTGCCAGTGACAGCGCCGGAGAGGGAATTGACCTTGCAGGGGATATCCTTTCCAGTCTGATCGTGGTAAAACTGCCGTTTTCCGTGCCGGATCCGGTCATGGAATACCAGAGAAACCAGTATGAGGACTTTGATTTATACCGCAGGGACATCATTATCCCGGAAATGCTGATTAAACTCAGACAGTGGTTTGGGCATGGCATCCGCAGGGAACAGGACACGGCGGTATTTTCTATCTTAGACAGCAAAGCATCCCTGCGTGGCAGATACCGGGCAGAAATTCTGAATACCCTGCCGACCATGCCGGTCACGGACAGGCTTATGGATGTGGAAGACTTTATTATAAGGAAGAAAACAGACAGTTATTTTATGGATAAAGACCGGGAAGAAGAATGAAAATCATAGGAATCGTAGTGAGTACTGTAACAGGTGCTCTGCTTCTTATGGCCTTAGCAGCTTGCATTGCGGTTGTCAGGGCTGGGGAATGTATGAGAGCGATAGAAGAAATGAAAAGATTATAGAGGAATATCGAACAAGCTGGCTGTCATATAGTGAGATAAGCCAGCTTGCTGCTTCGTGGAGAGAAAAAATGGAAGAATGGGAAAAACTGAAGTCGGTTGATATACGAACAGTTAATCGAGATGGACTCATAGATGTAACAAGAATCCCGGAAGATGATTCAGACGATGTGGATAAAGAAATGCAGATGAGAACTTTTTTAAGAAATGTTAAAAATCCGTATTGCTTTATGGTAGGAGATGTAATAGTAAAATCTTCTTTTACAGAAGGAGTCAGCCTGAAACAAAGATTACGGGAGTTGGCAGATGGAATATAGAATGAAAATTGCTATAAAGGTCTGGAAAAAAGGAAAGTTCTGTGCTAATATATGCATAGGACTAAATGAATAGAAACCACTTCTTATTTTTATAGCAGATTGTTCTGGCTAATATGAATAAGGAGTGTTTTTTTATGCTATCAAACAACTTATCTAAAACATATCTATGCGGAGGTTATCTGCGTTTATCCAAAGAGGATGGGGATTTTGCCGGGAGTGAAACGCTGCAAAGCAACAGTATTGAAAATCAAAAAGAATATATTGAAGATTATATACATAGTAAACCGGAAATAGAGATTGTTGACTTCTATATTGATGACGGTTATAGTGGCGTGAATTTTGACAGACCTGATTTTCAAAGAATGCTACAGGATATCAAAAACAAGAAGATAGATTGCGTCATTGTAAAAGACCTGTCACGACTAGGAAGAAACTATATTGAAGTCGGAAAGTATATTGAGAGACTTTTTCCTTTACTGGGTGTACGTTTTATCGCAATTAATGATAATTTTGACAGTGCTGATGATACAGCGGCATCCAATAATATCATTATTCCTTTTAAGAATTTAATCAATGATGCGTATTGCAGGGATATTTCAATTAAAATCAGAAGCCATTTAGAAGTAAAGAGGAAACGTGGAGAATTTATTGGTGCCTTTGCGGTCTACGGATATATGCGAGGGAAAGATAAAAATAAACTGATTGTTGATCCTTATGCAGCAGAAATTGTAAAAGAGATATTTGGTATGAAGATGGACGGAATGAGCCAGCAGGCGATTGCGGATGAATTGAATAGTCTAGGGATTCTTTCTCCGGCAGAATACAAGAAGGAGCAGGGGAGCGGGTATAAGACGGTGTTCCAGACACACAGTAAGGCGAAGTGGACCGCAATGGCAGTTATGCGTGTTTTGACAAATGAGATCTATGTGGGAACTCTGATACAGGGAAAGGAGAGTACCCCTAATTATAAAGTCAAAGTGCGGGAAAAGAAGCCACGGGAAGAATGGATCCGGATTGAAAATGCACATGAGGCAATCATAGGCAGAGCTGATTTTGAAATTATTTCAGATATTATACAGAAAGATACAAGGGTAATAGCAGGAAAAAGAGCGGTCTCCATATATTCCGGTTATCTGGTTTGTGCGGATTGTGGATGCAGTATGGTAAGAAAGAAGGCATATAGCGGTTCTTTTGAATATGTATATTATGTCTGCTCTGGAAATAAGAAGAACAAAGATACATGTAGCAGTCATAGAATCAGTGAAAATGCCTTAAATCTTGCCGTAACAAAAACATTGCAGCTTCATTTGAAGCATTTGGCTGATTTACAGGAGAGTATCCTGTACATACGGAAAACATCTTGTAATTCAGACAAGATAAAAATGATGGTACTGCAATTCGAAAAAATAAAGGGAGATATTGAAAAGTATAATCGCTTAAAATTGGAATGTTATGAGGACTATAAAAATGAACTAATTACTCAGGACGAGTATCTGCTGTTTAAGAAGGAATTAGATAACAGAATAGAAGATACTAAGAATGCTGCTACGGAATTGAGCAAGAAAAAAAGAATGCTATTAGATGGCAGATATGAAAAAGAAAGTTTCATGGAGAAATTTTTGACAAGCAAAGATATAGAGTTAAAGCGTTCCTTATTCGTTCGGTTTATCAGTCAGATATATGTGTATGAAGATCGTCGGATAGAGATTATCTTTCGCTATCAGGATGAAATCGAGCAATTAGCTGGACTGGTAGGTGAAATCAAGCAGGAAACGGCTGTTCGGGAGGTGATTTGATGGCACGAAAAGTCAGAAATCATCCGGTTCCGAGAGATAAGATGAGTGAGAACAAATTATCGGAACAGACCCCAAAAGTTAAAACACATGATTTTTCCGTTGCACTTTACATTCGGCTGTCTAAAGAAGATAGCGGAAAAAACAATCAAAATACAGTGGAAAATCAAAAGGCGCTTTTGGAAGATTTTGTAAAAGATAAGCCGGATATGAAAGTGGTTGATATTTATATCGACAATGGATTTAGTGGAACAAATTTTGAACGCCCTGCTTTTCAGAAAATGATGGAAGATGCGAAACAAGGTAAGATTAACTGCATTATCGTAAAAGATCTTTCTCGTTTTGGACGTAGTTACTTAGAAGCAGGAAATTATTTGGAAAAAATATTCCCTTTCTTAAACATTCGGTTCATTTCTGTTACAGACCACTTTGATACTTTTGCCGTAATTTCTTCTGAAGATGGCAGGGGAGTAGCGAATGGGATAGAAATTCCGCTGAAAAATATTATCAATGAGGTGTATGCAAAGGACATTTCCAGAAAAGTAGGCTCTGCTATAGAAATTCAGAAAAGAGAAGGAAGATATGGCGGTGGAGTTGCTCCATACGGTTATAAGAAATCAAGTACAGTTAAGGGTAAATATGAAGTGGATGAGGAAGCCGCCGAGGTGGTGCGTTATATCTTTAGACTGAGATCTGAGGGCTATGGATATTGCAGTATTGTAAAGATTTTGAACGAAAAAGGAATAAAGTCACCCAGTGCATACCGCTATGAAAAAGGGATTGTAAGGAACGAGAAGGGGAGTAATGTTCTTTGGAAAATCTATGCCATAGAGGATATGCTTCGTGATGAAGTGTACTTGGGAAACATGGTAAGAGGCAAGACACATTCAGCTATGCACAAGGGAGAAAAGAGACATTATGTTCCAAGGTCGGAATGGGTGATTGTTCCGGGAACCCATGAGCCTATTGTATCCAAAGAACTCTTTGAAGCAGTACAAGCGGTTAATGAAAAGAAAGCGCAGGAGTATAAAGATAATCTGGAAAAAGCAAAAGAAAATCCGAAACGTGACAATTTGTTTAAAGGCAAAATATTTTGTGGGGATTGTGGCATCACGATGGGAGGTGCTGTTGGTAATTACAATTCTATGAGCTACTATTGCCCCAATTACAGAGAAAATGGAGCAATGGGATGCGTTAAAAAGCATATCAGTGCAAGAAAACTGGAAAAAGCAGTATTAGAAGCGGTTCAGATACATCTGAAAATATTCTTAGAAGGCAGAGAAGAAATTCGGTCAAGAAATGGCAGTGCTGAAATCGGAAAGAGGCGAATGGTGCTTGAAAGTGAGACAAGAGACTTAAGACAAAAAGAGACACAGTATCAGCAGAAATTAAGCAGCACCTATCTTGACTATAAAGATAAATTACTTACGGTTCAGGAATATTTCATGTTGAAAAATAAATATCAAGCTGCACTTGCAGAACTTGAGGTGGCTCGTAAAGAGAAAGAACTGCTTTTGAATAAAATGCAGGAGACTTATGGAGAGGATCTGGAACTATCTCACGCCGCAGAACAGTATTTCGGGCAGATGGTGGTTACAAAAGATATGGTGGATGCCCTAATAGAACGAATAGAAGTATTTGAAAAAGGGCGTATTCATATTATATTTCGATTCGAGGATGAATATCGGAGTTTACTGGAAAAGAGAGCTGATATGGAGCAGGAGGGAGCAAATTGAAAGAGAATTTTAATCTCTCTGATTTGAGTGTCCGCTGTAGCGGACAGACGGGAGCAAGGATGAAGAAATATATGGTTGCAAAATATATCCGGCTTTCCATGGAAGATTTAGATTTATGCAATTCTGAAGAAAAGGCAGAGAGTGTAAGTATCAGTAACCAGAGAAATTTCATAGATACCTTTATAGAGCAAGGAGAAGAATTTCAGGGAGCAGAAATCAGGGAATTTGTGGATGACGGATATTCCGGCACTAATTTTGACAGACCGGCGATAAAGGAGCTGCTCCGGTCATGCAGGCAGGGAGAAATAGATTGCATTATCGTAAAGGATTTGTCACGTTTTGGACGAAATTATCTGGAAGTTGGAGATTATTTGGAACAGATTTTCCCGTTTTTGGGTGTTCGTTTTATCAGCATCAATGATGGGTTTGACAGTAAAGATTTTTTCGGACAGATGGGTGGAATGGATGTCGCTTTTAAGAATTTTATCTATGAGATGTATAGCAGAGATTTGTCTGAAAAGGTAAAAAGCGGAGTTACAACCTGCATGAAAAGGGGTGAATATTACGCAGGTTGCATGGTGTATGGCTACCAAAAGTCATCAGATGGTAAAAGAATGGAAGTTGACGAGGGTGCAGCAGTTACCATACGGCGTATTTTTCAGGAGTTGGCAGATGGAAAAGATGCAAAAACTTTGGCAATCGAACTAAATGCAGAGGGAGTGCCGACCAGGCTGACTTATAAGCAGGCAAAGGGAGAGCAGCTTAATCGGCATTATAAAGCAGATATATGGAATCGTAACAAGATACATTCTATTATCCATAACCGGGTATATCAGGGAGATATGGTGTATCGAAAGGCGGTCCGTACCCAAATTGGCTGTAAACAGAAGGTAAGACAGCCGGAAGAAAAATGGCTTGTGATACCGGATCATCACGAGGCGATTGTCAGTCGGGAACTTTTCAAAAAGGCGAATGACAGTATCAGAAAAGGGAAAATAGCGGTTTATGACCGTTCTGCTGTCCGCCGAGGAATTGTCTTTTGCGGATGCTGTGGAAATCGGTTAGAACTGCGGAAAACAAAGATACCGTATTATCTGTGTAAACGCAGAAATTTGCTGGACAATGCAAAGTGCAATGAGATTCGTATGGAAAAAGAACAGATTGAGCAGACGATATGGACTATCTGGCAGGAACATTGTAGATTGTTTGCGATAATCCCTGTTTCCAAGCTCTTTGAAAAACAGCAGGAGAAGTCGAAACAGCAGGAAAATAGACTAAAACAAAGCTTAGAGCGTTTTCCTGCTGAAAAAATCAAGCTGTACGAACGGTTCCGTTCTGGTATGGTAAAGCAGGATGTATTCTTAAAAGAAAAGGAACAGTTAAGCAGGCAGGAGGAAGTAGTACGGAGAGAAATAGAGAAAGTCTCTGAACAGATTGATATGCAGGAGGAAAGGGAAAAAAACTATCGATGTGTTGCAGATCTTGTGAAAAGGTATGGAACGAGCGAAACATTGACAGAAGATTTTATGAGGGAGATGGTGGAGAAAGTCATAGTATATGAAGATAAGCGGATAGAGATTGTCTGGAAGTATCGGGAGGAATTTGAAGAACTATTGTAAGATTAAAAAGAAGAAGTCTAAAGTGACAAAAGGGCTTCTTCTTTTTTCATCTAAAAATGCCATAGTTAATATTTTAGATGTCAATAGTAGGAAAATATTGTATATCCTGAATTATTCACGGAACAGTATCTGAACTGATAACTGTACCATGAATCCCCAA
>OGFW01001444.1_pt1 | contig 18442 bp, 19 predicted proteins | sample 1570991 | NCBI WGS metagenome assembly OGFW01 (sample SAMEA2582074, study PRJEB24529) | metagenome | biome: Human gut stool | place: China | collected 2011
AGTGTTTGCACTGATACATTTAAGAATTCGCTCAACTCTTGAATAGAGAGGGCTGTTGTGGTCTTATTTGATGTTTTCATGGACATACAGCCCTCCTTTCTTAGTTAAGACTAATCTTTATCGGTACTTATACATCACTTGTACTGCAATCTTCTTCAATGGCTTCAATTCCATCTTTGGAAGCATATTCTATGATGACAGAAGGTAGGGAAACTAACATTGGCATAATTTTTTTAGCCTGCCCTGTAGTGTCTACAGCATATTGCTGACCATCTATTGTATGGTAGCAACCAATAACATCATTTATGGTTGCTTTCCCATCTTTAAAAGTTACTCTAAGTAGTCCAGCGTAGAGATATTGACCATCGGGTAGACGTGTTACTTTTTTTGATGTATTTTTATCTGATTTTTTTAACATAATTAAAATCCTCCATAATCTTCATATCTGCGAATTCGATGCCATTTTCAATTGAGTCATATATGACTTGATTTGTTGGTAGAGAGGTTATCCTCATAAGTGCAGCAATTGACTTTTCCTGACTTATTGGAATAGATACCTTTGGAACATGTTTTACGTTTAACAAGAGGTTCTCATTACTCCAATCGTCCTCATCATGACTATAGTCATCAAATAAACTATCATTTTCCAATAAGTCGAAACTTATATCGTCTTTTGTGGTTGTTTCACCTTGATTTTGTGGCAATGTGCCGTACAGACCTAAGTTTGTGAGTATGCTACTAATTACCTCTTTTTGATGTCTTAAATCACTTGGGCTTTGTTGCCATACTTTATCAGTAAAGATATTTCTTGGATGAATAAGGACGTGTATATGAGGAGAAGAGGGATGGTCAGTATGGATTGCTGTAAATATTGGATAACCATCAAAAACCTCCATTAAACCTTTCACTATTTTTTTTAGTTCATTCGTGGAAGGAATACGATCTCCATATGGACATAACATTGCATGTAGAAATAGACGTTCTTTTTCGGTTTTATGCATAGGATGTACAGACCAGGCCTCTAATGGGGTCTCAAGGTCTAAATATTGTTCACTACATAAATCAGATGATGTCTTCTTTTTGTTGAAGATGTAGTCAATAGCTTCGTTTGGAGTTTTTAAACGGGCTGACTGTGCACCAATCATTTTAAAGATAGACGTAAGCTTTGCCATAAATCGTATGCCTCCTTTTCAAGGTTTGTATTTGCAAATTTGGTTTTTGCTATAAGCAGGAACCTAAGTATTCGTGTTTGAAAAAGTTCATCGCTCAACAAACTAGTGGACTCGTTACTTTGGTAAGAAGAAGTTGATGCTGGGGATGTCTTGGCATCCCCAGGTAAGTTTGCTATCAATGACCTAATAACAACTGATCTATTTCTCTTCACTACCTCGCAATAGTTATCAAGATGATTAGCTAAAGCTTCATCTAGTTCAACGTTTAATTTGGGTTTTTTATTGGTCATCGTTCGTTACCTCTTTTGATATGAAGACCTTTAGAATTTTTTGGGCTTTATCGTATAGATCTGGTGTACCCAAATCCTTTAATTCTTCCATTTTCCAATTTATGCCTGTAAGGCAATATACATTACCAAGACCATGTGTAGTCATGTTTTTCCTAATTTTAGTTACATTATCGAATGAGTCGAAGATACAGCGACGTAAATCTGCCATGGTATTCTCCTTTAAACCATTATTTTTACAGTAAACTGAGTATGCTTCTTTCAAGTCAGCCATTGTAACAAATGAACCTTCTGTATCCATTTCTAGTAGATCCTCAATAAAATTTTTTTCACTTTGTGATTCACCAAGTTGATTTTGGAACCATTGTTCACTATGCATAGAAGCGGTAAAACCATTAATTAACGCTTGACTATATGCATACACACAGGCTGTAGCAATTAGATCGATTTCATTTTTAAGCTCATGAATCAGGTTTGGGTTCGGTTTAGCTGGAACTTTATCAAATCGAAGAAAAAGCATGCGCTCAGCAAAAGGTGCAATCTCTGCAGCTTTAATTTTAGGTAATGCGTTACCAACCAAGACTAGTTTTGTGCGGATTGCAACAGAAATGGAAGGCTGATACTTTTGTGAAAGCGTGACAACTTCATTACCGATTATCAATTTTAAGGTGTTCATATCAACAGATACATTAGAATCATAGTCTTCTGTAATATTTATATGAGCACCCAAAAGAGATGCATTTTCATTGTGTCGACCAATGAGGGATAAATCTAGGTGTGAGACTACTGTCGCAGGTAGTAATAGAGATAATACTTTTAATATTAGACTTTTACCTGTGTTTGGCTTGCCTATAAAAAGGACAGCCTTTTTGTGTCCAACCGTTGGACTTAGTAGATAACCGAGTAGTTCCAATAGTCTAAGCTGACTATTGGTATCATCTGGAAACATATCATCTAGAAGCTTGGCAAAAGATGTATTGGCTAACATTGAGAGTGTATTGCCATTTTGTGGAATGATATCATGTTGATATTCAGCTTCTATACGATATGTATGAAAGTCATGAGGTGTTTGAACATGGAAGTCGTTAAGCTTTGTCAAGTCCAAAACACCATTTTTAAAGAGAATATTGTATTCCGAATGCTTACTAGGCACTTCAAATTCTGGATCGACAATAATATCTTCTAAAATACTTTTAAGTGTTTCTGCTCTTAACTGGCGATTAACGTCGCTTCTAAAAATATTTTTACGTAAATATCGCTGAATTTCTTTGTCATTAGCATATTTTTCCCAATAATCATCATCGTTTTTAATAGCTAATGTGCCATCGATAACTTTTAGATTGTCGTTTGCAAGTAAAGCTTCTTTCACTAGTGCGGGTTTAATATTCCCTTTATCATTTGTAATTTCTGCTAGTTCGATAAGAGCATTCATTCTCGTACCTTCTTTCTTGTAAATGTATTATGATTTAGTACTAGGCGGTGCGCACGTCTTTGTACATGTTTATGATAAAATATTAGTGATAAAGGTACTTGTAAATCGCTAAAGTAATAGAAATTTACCATAATAATATTATTGTGATGGTAATTTTGATTAAATCTGTATTTAAGCAAAAATCCCCATAAAGGTTGGTTACAACCTTTATGGGGAGGAGGGGATTATGTTGTTTAGAAATGATTTACGATTGTTATATTATTACTTGGAAGATACTAATGGGGGAAATTTAGAGAATATAGATGATATAAACGTATTTGATTCACTAGGTGGTCATTTTAATTCAATCTTGAATAGTATTGAAGAATTTAAAAAAATAAAAAGAGAAGCCGATTTAAATTCATCTGGTGAGTGGAGAGTGATTCGTGATGGGATATTGGATAAAATTAATAAATCTGATTTCCTGAATATAATTCCTATAGACTCTTCTTTTAAACAACGGATTTTGCCTATTATTTGGGAGTTATTTCCTTCGAGAAACAGCACAATGTTCAAATTGCTGGGTCATAAGTTAATAGTAGATGAGGTAACAGAAGGAGGTTTGGTTGTACCCTTAAAATCTTATAGTAAATATGATCCTAATACTGCGTATCGTGTGGATGATGAGTTTTCTAAAATAATAGAATCCATGGTTACTTGTCTTATTATTAGTCGATGCTTTTCTAAGCTATATCCATTAAGTTTTAAAATAGAAAAAAAGAAGGGTGATAATATTTCAAAGGGAAAGGTCAATAGACGATTACTGTTTCCAGAAAGTATTTACAACAATGACCAATATGGTTTCTTTGAAAGGGCGTTGGCTTATAGCATTTTTAGACGAGAAGATACAATTCTTAGTTTATTTTCTACAGGTACTGACTTATCAGGTATAAAAGAGTATAAAGCAATTGTTGATAATACTCTTAATATATATAGAGATTATTGTAGTCAAATAGATGATGATAATAGAGTTCCCAAAGATTTAAAAATAAAACTTCAGAATATTAGATATCGAGATATTATTTTTGAAGATTATTGCCGATTGAACTATATTATTAGTTTCGATAATATTTTAACAACCGAGGCCATAACTAATTATTGTTCTGTACTAAATGTAGATTGGAAACGTCATGTGATGCTTCATCGTACAACCTTACTGTTAATTTCTTTATGTCCGTTAGGGCTAAATCGGTTCATGTTGAAGTCAATCATCGATAATAAATTTTGGAATACCGTATTTAGAGGTGCTAAATTAGAAAATCAAGAAAAGTATTTGGTAGATATAATTTGTTATTTACATAAAATTATTTTTCGTATTTTACCTGCTCTTGAAACTATAATTGATGAATGTGTTGAATCATTAGAAAATAATGAAATAGAATTAATACTTAAGGCTAGTTCAAAGATGAGCTGCTTACCTAATACTTTTATAAATATAGATACAATGAAAAATATAGAATTTAATGGCTTAAAGCAACTAGATAAATTCTTATATTCTAATGATAAGAGAGAAAGTTTGCTCCAAGACATGATTCAATTGAAATCATTATCCTGGTTGATTTATAAAAACACTACTTTAGATGATTATTATGATATACCAGGTCGTTTGATGCCTGGTGAAGTCCTTTGTAACGCTCTTAAGTATATAAGTGATTTACCTGTACAAAGTAATGTAATATTACAAGAAATTGTATTTTCAATTATTAAAGCAATTGCAATAGCAGATTATAGAAAGCATAGGTTAAAAGATGAGTTTTCTATGTATTCAGAACAGCAGAAAAAAGAAAAATGGAGTGATGTGGAAAAATTGTTAAATCAGGAAATCATAGATACTTTAGATCGGAATTGTATTTATAATTACTATAAAGAGCGGTTTTATATTCGAGACTATGATAGTGCTAGGATATCGATTGATAGCGTAAACAACTTTATTTATATATGGAGGAATTTGAGTAATTCTGAAATAACGAGATACCGTGATACAAAAAATCAGAGTTGTAAACTTCATGAACTAAACTGTGATAAGGTTAAGTGGGATGAGCTGATAAATTTAAATGCAGATGACTTTAAAAAGAGATATAAAAAGTCACTGCAGAATCTATTGAAAGATATTAGCAACTCACATGATCGATTAAAATATGAACATGCTCTTACTTGCAATAATGATGGTAGATGGGTCTTATCAAATTGGAAAAATCGAGATGTTTTAAATTCGTATACTAATGAATTATATTTGTTGGTAGAACAAATATTAGATTACCTTTGGCTTTCAAATTATGAAGATGATAAACATAAATTAATTGCATGGGAGCGATATTGGTCATACCATAATAATTTTACTATTTAGCTAAGTAAATACTGTAAGTTGATTCAAATGTAAAAGAGTACCTACTGCTACGTTATCGCTTGTGGCTTCACGTAGCAGTAGGTACTCTCTATTTTGAATAATATTATTGCACCAAGATACCTATTTATAATATTCCTATAAGTATATTATGTTATGCAGATATTATTTTAATTGATGATGGACTAATCTTTTCTTACAACTGATACAATAGTAATGCCATTTCCATGTGAGTGAGATGAGATAACTTGATTTCTAGCATCATAAGAGCTTCCAGCTGTAACTGTTGTAGAAGTAATCCCACCACGATTGGTTGTACCTGTTGATTTGTATCTAAATTTTACTTGAAATCTTGCCATAATAACGCCTCCTTATTATCGAACATAGAATTCGCCGTTACGACGACCAATAGTCCCGCGTTCTTTAGCTGAGATCGCATAAGCATTTCTCTTTCGAACTGGAAGATCACTATTTAGCATGCGAACGAGTTTTTCGTCATCCATCATATCGGCTTCCTCTTTCCACTCATTCATTTGTTGAGCTTGATTAATTACAGATTTTCCAAAGTCTTTTGCTAAGTTTGTTAAAAATGACATACTAACACTCCTTAAAAATAAATTAAGTTGTAGGAACAATGTGTTCATACTATAATGCATCTCTAATATAGAGATATAATAATATAAAACCTTGTTAGTAAGTTTCATTGTGCAAATTTATTAAAGATACTGTGTACATTTAATATCATATTCTTCATATTAACTGATTTTATATGCGATTCCCTGATATTTGCATATATGCAGTATAATAAGAGGTACTAAATTTGCCATTTATTACTAATACTTATATTATTACACTAATTACAAAAAAAATATAGAGGGAATTTCATTGAAAATTCATTTTTCTGAGAGATTAATATTGAAGTAAAAAAAGCCATGTTGTATATACGACATGGCTACTTTATTTTATTCCTCTGCAATCAAATACATTAAAGCAGCTGCAGCTGCCTCTACAACAATTCGTGTAATTACTGGATCCATAATATCACCTCCTTTCCTAGTATAGTGGGGTAGATTAGGCTACAGATTGATGATTCTTCTGGCAGTTCATGCACAAAGGCATATGATAACGTTGTTTAGAATAACTAGATACTTTACTGGATATAGCACATCCACAATCTGTACAATGTAAATCATTAATTGCCATAGTTTGTGGAGCGATGTCTTTCTTTCTAGTAGTCGGTACATTAGACTGTGACATAGTTTGTGTATTAAGGTCAGTATTATTATCAGCTTCTGGGTCATCGCCAGTAGCAATACAGAAGCTCAGCATATAAGCGTATTTAATAGCTGCTGTTTCAGCTTTCATAATGGCCTTATCACCACTATCTTGACCAGAACCGATACCACTTATTTGTACTGATTCACCTGTCTCTATATCGATAATAGAAATCGTAACGCTAATTGTAGCGTGCTTATCAATATTACCTTTGGCTGTTTGTACCTCTCGTAAATCAAGAAGGGTAGGGGTAACAGCTGTAATGAGGCCTACACTTGTAAGAGCGTCGTTTACACGCTCTAACACATCGCTACTAGTAACGTAAGAATACCCATGAAAGGTATTTTCACCTGTTTTTTCAATGTAGCTACAACTTTTCATAGCAAGAGATAGCTTTTCATATAATGCAGTATTTGTCATTTTTATTCCTCCGCTTGCACACCAGTTCGTGCTAAATAATAACTTAAGCCAACAGATGCATCCATATGTACATCACCATCCCAATGATATGTAAAATGATTTAATACATCCGTAATTGTTGACGTATTGACCGCTCCATATTGAGAAAGCAAGTCTTTCCATAAAGGATATGTTTTTTCGGTCAAATACGCTTGAATATCAAGTGTCTCATTTAATCGAATAGGAGTCTCCTTTAGCAATCGTTGCATCATATCTTTTGGTGTTTCAGTATTTTGGTCCCAATTGATTGTAGATACAATGACAGCTCCACTGCATAGATACCCCGTAACAGTATTGTTTTCCTCAATTAATAGGAGAATAGGTTTACTATGACTTTTGTGTAAATCAAGTAATGATATAGGCCAATAAGAAATAACTTCAGTTTCCATATGGTTTGCTGTTTTGGCGCGCTGTAATTCGGATATCTTAGATTGAGAAATACCCACCATATACATCCATTCCTGGTTATCTATGGTGGGTAAAATAAACTGGTATGTATATTGATTATCTTGTTTTGACATTAGTGCATCTCTTTCTTTCCAGGCATCTTGCAAAGGTGTATTAGAGTAAGTTTTCTTAAATATGAGCTGTGGAATCTCAGTATAGGCTAACGAGTAGAGTGTAGGGTTATTTTTGTTTTTACGATGAACATCTGCTAAATCTGAAACGAGTGATTGACTCCGTTTACATACATATCGATCTAGTACTTTAATTTTATTTTGAATTCTTTTTACTAGAGACACATATAGGTTTGTGTCTGTAATAATAATGCCACAGTATTGTGTCATAATGATTCCTTCCTATTATGCAGACTTAACTTGTTGTGATTCTTCAATAGCTCTACATTGTGCAGATACAGCACAATAACCTTCACATTTTTTACCATGCCAAGTTTCACGTTGGCTACATTTTCTTGGTACAACACCAGTTTCTATTGCTTGCTGTAAGCGTTTGGCCTTAGCTTCCATGTATCGTTTTAACCAATGGTTGCTAATAGGGTTAATTGGGATAAGATATAACGGCTGTGTTATGCCTCGTTCTGAAGCAATGCGCAATCCTGTATCGCGACAAAGGGCCTGAATCACCATAGATGATACCGTATAGTTTTCTTCTTCTAACAGCAATCTGTAATAGTTTAATTGCAAAGCCCAATCTAATACATGACGTACACCATCAGTAAATAACTCTTTACGTGTTTTAGATTGACCTTTCTTCAAGCCTGTTTTATAGACTTCACCAGTTTCTACATCTTTTTTGTAATACCCTAATGCTCTCATCAACTTATAGGAGCTAGTAATTTTTAAATCGCCTAATGTGGTATCTGTATTAGATAAGACTTGTCCATATAAATCTAATTGTCCGGTTGTTGTAGTATTCTTCAAACGTTCTTCTGAAAGCATATTACCACTAGTATGGCGTTCAGTAATCGTATGCACTGCAGAACCATGTAATGCATATAGTTGTTTTTGTGGGTCTACGGCATATTCGGTAATCTTTTTTAGATATAATTCACGAGTGCCACTTAGTAGCTCAGTAACTGAAGGCTTAGTTAAATTACGTTCTAATGATGAAGCTACCGCACGTAATGTAGGTAGAAACATACATCTCGTGCCTTGTGGGCAACGTAATAAGCATTCATACATATTAATTTCATCCCCATTGGGACAAATGAATCGTTTGGCTGGCATAGTATTTTCCTCCTTATAATTGACCACACTCATTCATACTATGAAATTCACCATGTCCAATGATGATATGATCTAAGACAGGAATATCAAAGAGCCTACCAGCTTCTACAATTCGTTTGGTACCACGAATGTCTAACTCACTAGGATGCGAGTCTCCAGATGGGTGGTTATGAACAATGACGATTCCACATGCCTTCAAGCGAACTGCCGAGGAAAAGATGCATTTAATATCAAGTGACGCACTTGTTACATCACCGATAGAAATATCTTCAAATTTAATAAGGTGATTACGAGCATTAAGATATAACACTCGCACGTGTTCGGTTTCAAAGTATTGCATATCTGACATCGCTTTGTAGATATCAATAGGTCTACCTACATTAATAGGGGCTTTACGAGTGCGATTCTGTACATTCTTAATGATAGACTTAATAGCTCGTAGTTTAGCAATGCCACGGTTACCCATACCAGGTGCGTCGTACCATTCAGATTCTTCTGCATGAAATAACGCATCATATGGATCGCCATAGCGTTCAACTAATTCTTGTACGGATGCTTTTGGTAATAGTTCTGTTAACATAGTTTCAACTGTTGTATTCATAATAGATTCTCCTTATATTGAAATAACTTAGTTAGACTTATAGCTGGCGATATGACACCAGTTATTTGCATTAGAGGATTTAATATATCGATTGATTTTAGAGTGAATGGCTTTAAAGCCATCAAATATATCAATGTGTAACGTTGGATACGTTTTAGCTAAGAAGCGTTTGAATGCCATTAAACTAATAAAATAGTTGACGTTATACGTTTCATCAATATACCGTTCAAATTTAATTCGTATAGGTAAATATATCTGTGATGTATCCGTATTGATATAGACTAGTTCTGAATGCTCCTCTGATAGATAATGTAGTTTCACAGTGGGCGATAAGTATACACGACAATATTCCAGATCAATAGGATGTGTTCCGTCTTTACTCTCTGTGTGAATACGAAGGATATACTCCTTAGTTTGTGTATGCTGATAGATATCATAATCAATGATGATATGTTTTCGACTATCTGTCAGCAGATTGGCAAACATGCCCATACGAACAAGGGGGATATCTAAACGTTCGACTTGCTCTGTAAAAGCCCATTGTAAAGCTTTTAGTAATGGCTGAAGGCTTAATTGTTTCTTGCTAATAAATAGAAATGTATTTTGGTAATATTTGCTCATACTAATCCTCCAAATAAAAATACCCCTAGGTGTCAGTGCACCTAGGGGAGAACCTTAAGGAATAGCTATATATGCTATCATGCTTATAATATGTAATTAAAAAGAATGAGTTTTACGTATTTAGAAGAGCTTTGCGGTTATGAGTAATAATTTAAAGTAAAGTTTTAATTCTACGGAATTTTGGAACTTTGGAATAAATTGGAACTTTTAAAGTGATCAGCGAGCATTATTAATTTATTTTAACGGAAGTAGGTTTTTAATAACTAACATATTAGTAATAAGATGAAAGGAGGTAAACTCTATGCTGATAGAAAAAAAGGTACTTTATGTTGCAGAGGCAGCGTCACTTCTTGGATGCTGTGCACAAGTAGTATATCAACTAATAGAAGCCGGTAAACTTCAAGCTTATAAAGAGGAAGGTAGAAAATGTTGGAGAATACCAGCTGAAGCTTTAGATCTTTATATAAAGAATTGCCAGGATAGGTTTTTGGCAAAATAAATAATAGGACTCAATACCTTATTTTGTATTACATTAAGATTCTGTGATACGAATTTTGTATAGTTTTCTTTGATTTCTAGCAAACTTCTAACATAGAAGTAATATAATAATGAAGGAGGTATTGAATATGTTATTAAATCAAGAAAATGATATTTTAACGGTAGATGATCTATGTGAAGTATTACGAATTGGTAAGAATGCTGCATACAAGTTAATCAATTCAGGTAAATTAAAATGCTATCGTATTAATAGAACATGGAAGATCCCAAGACAAAGTGTAGAGGAATATATAGATGAGGCTAGAAATAGCTATTTTATAACATAATCCATCCCCTAGGGCTACGGGCTCTAGGGGAGATTTTTTTGATAGGTTAATATGATATACTGAGTATATATTTCGTAGTTTTTGGGGGGAGCCGTATGATACAGATACAACTAAAACAATTTCAACAAAATACTATTGATAAGATTTTGGAACAATTTGAAAACCCTGATGGAACACAGAAAATGTTGGTAAAAGCACCAACAGGTAGTGGTAAAACGATTACATTAATTGGCTTAATTGAACGGATGGCAGCTGATTATCCTGGGCGATATGTGTATTGTTGGCTAACACCAGGTAAAGGTGAGTTGGAAGAACAGTCTGAAGAAAAAATGAAAAGATTTTCACCTTCATTACATACAGGAAATCTTAATGATGTATTAACTTCTGGGTTTAATTCTGATGTAACGTATTTTATTAATTGGGAGACAATCACAAAAAAAGGTAACCGTGCTTTAAAGGATAGTGAACGGAAAAATTTATATGAGCAAATTGCTATGGCACATAAAAATAAAATAGAGTTTGTTGTATTGATTGATGAAGAGCATCAGAATAATACTAAAAAGACTCGTGATATTATAAGTGCTATGGATCCAGTACGTGAAATTCGTGTATCAGCTACACCTGATTTGCGTCGTGGTATAGACTCGTATGTAATTTCTGAAGAGACTGTTATATCTGAACAACTTATCACAAAAGCATTGTATATTAATAAGGACTTAAATATTAGTTTTTTACAAGACGAAAATGACGAGCTTAAAATGCTTCTTGATAAAGCTGACGAAACACGAAAAGCAATTCGTCATGCATACCAAGATAAGGGAGAAGATGTAAATCCTTTAGTTTTGATACAATTTCCTAGTCTGAGTGACTCTATGATCAGTCGTGTAGAAAGGATTTTAGAAGAAAAGGGATATAATTATGATAATCTGATGGTTGCAAGTTGGTTTAGCGAGGAAACTAAAGCTGATAAAGAGATGCACTCCAAAAAGTTAGAGAAAATTAATATTGGTGATGTAAATGAGGCTAATAGTATAACTCATAATAATGCAAAACCATGTTTTCTATTATTTAAACAGGCCTTATCAACAGGATGGGATTGTCCGAGAGCAAAAATACTAGTGAAGTTACGTGAAAATATGAATGAAAATTTTGAGATTCAAACATTGGGTCGATTGCGACGAATGCCAAAAGCAGTGCATTATGGTGATGATATTCTCGATTGTGCATATCTCTACACACTAGATGAAAAATACAAAGAGGCAGTTATTCATGATGGTACAGGATATGAGGTAAAGCGTGTCTTTTTGAAACCAGCAGCAAAACCAATTAAAATTTATAAAGAGTATATTGATAATAATTATAATTATATTGATATGAAACAAGCTCGTAAGTTGTTATATGAGTACTTTATAGATAAATTTAATTTAGTTTCATTAGTTAAAAACTCAAATGGTTTAAATCATAATGTACATACTTTAGAATCGAATGGATTTATATTTGGAACTAAGTTAATTCGAAAATTTTTAAATGGGCGATTTAGAACTCTTGCTGATGTTATAAATGCAACTAGTGAGAATGATATAAAGTTTGAGGTGAATACACATGTTCATGGTTTGTTGTTACGTCATGAGATAGGTCGTTTTTCAAAGATCCTAGGGTTAGACTATGATAATACACAACGACTTTTCAGAACTTTATTTATGTCTGGACGGGTATCTGGTACTTCTTTAGCTTACAAGATTCTTTCGCTTGAGTTGCGGGAATACTATGCTTTTATTATTAATAATAAAGACTTAATCAATGATGCTTTAGTTGATTTTGAGAAAAAAAGCAAATCGGTATCTCAAAGTCCTCAACAAAATCAGCTTTTTGTAGATATTAAAGAAGAGACTTCCTCTATTTTGTCTGAAGAGGTTTATCCTATAATACCTGAAACCCATCTGATTAACTTTGTGAAAAATGTATATAATGACTATGATTCTTCTATGTTAGACTTTAGGTCTACCCCAGAGAAGTTATTTGAAAAATATTGTGAAACATTGAAATCTATTAGATTTGTTTATAAAAATGGTGATAAAGGAATAAATTATATTTCGATGGTTTATCAGATGGCATTAGGGCGGGCTCGTAGCTTCTATCCTGATTATTTAGTTCAGATGAATGATGGGACGATATGGATTATAGAAACTAAAGGTGGAGAAACTAAGGCTGGTCAGGATAAAAATATTGATATTGAGGCTAAACATAAGTTTGAAGCATTAGTAGCATACGCTAAAAAATATAATTTAAAATATGGTTTTGTAAGAGATAAGAATAGTGATTTATACATTAATACAACGGATAGGTGGGTAGATGATCTATCAGATATTTCTGTATGGAAGCGTATTGAAACAGTTTTGAAATAGAGGTATAGTATGGCAAATTTATCAGAAGAAAAACGAATACGTATGCTTTCTTTTTTGAAATCATTACGTGAAGTAAATAAAGATGATGCTACGAGCCTTCGAGCTATTAATGAAATTGAACAAGTATTGAATGAAAAGAAGTATGGATTAGTATGGGAAGAGCATATAGAGCAAGTTGATGAATTAGCAGAGAGAAATGTTCTGATTTTTAATGAGTGTAGGTCAAAGCAAATTAGAAAAGAAAACAATAAGTTTTATAATTTTCTTTTAGAAGGGGATAATTTACATTCGTTAAAATTACTAGAAAAGACACATAAGGGTAAAATTAAAGTAATATATATAGATCCACCATATAATACAGGCAATAAAGACTTTAAGTATAATGATCAATTTGTTGATTCTAATGATTCTTATGCACATAGTAAATGGTTGAGCTTTATGTCTGTTCGATTAAAAATAGCTAAGAAATTATTATCTGATGATGGAATTATATTCATCAGTATTGATGATAATGAGCAGGCACCTTTAAAGTTACTATGTGATGAGATTTTTGGTGATACTAATTTTATTGGACAGCTACATTGGAAACGAAAGAAACAACCATCTTATTTACATGGAAATATAGCTAGTGTAATGGAATATATTACTGTATTTGCAAAGAATAGAGCAAAGGCTCCTAAATTAGCTATAGACACAACCACTGATTCTACTACGCGCGTAGATAATGCATCTAATCAAGCTTCTGTACGAGAAATAAAGGCTGGAATAAGAGTGAAACTCGCTTCTGATATTGTATGTATTCCTAAAGGTGTATATAAAAATAAAACTATGACCACAGAGTTTCTTGATGATGTGTATATAGAAAATGGGCGAACAAAAAATTCTTTCAGAGCAGTCGCAAAATATAGAGATAGTCAAGAGCGAATTAATCAATTTTGTGATGAGGATGTATTTTTTATTACGAGAAATTATAGTTTTAGAAGAGATAAGCTCCAATCAGATCTAAATAATAGAAAGGCGATAACAGATTTATTATTAGACTGGGGCGACAATCAAGATGCTGATAAAGAATTTAAGGCTTTAGTGAAAAGTGACAACTTTTCTTATCCCAAACCGTCTAGTTTAATTTATAATCTTATAAAATCATATGGTGAGAATGATATTACTGTATTAGATTTTTTTGCTGGATCTGGAACTACAGGTCATGCTGTTGCAAGATTAAATAGTGATGACGGTGGTCAGCGTAAATATATTCTTTGTACAAATAATGAGAATAATATTTGTGAGGAAGTTACTTATCAAAGATTAGCTAATATACAAAATGAGTTACCTCATAATCTTAAGTATTTTAAGACTGGATTCATAAGTAAAGAAGTAAATGTTTCTTTACTTGATGATCTATTAGACTATATTAGGCCGTTGGTTGAGTTGGAGAATACATGTGATATTGATAATTCATTAATGAAGATTTTTTTGAGTGAAGATGAATTCGATTTGTTTATGGCAGATGATATAGATATTGCTTTAACAAGAGTATTTTTAGCTTCGGATATTTTTCTGTCATCAGAACAGGAACAAAAGCTGGTTAAAGCTAAATGTGAGATAATTCGTATTCCCGAATATTATTATAGAGATGAATTGATTGCAACCGGTGATATATAAAATTTTATTACCTACTTACTATATATAAAAAGGAAGGGGCTTCGCCCTTCCTTTTTATATATATGTTGTAGGATTAAAAATGATTTATATACATTATATTAGTTTATATATTATTGGAATTTTGGAACATTGGAATCCTGTTGATGGAATAAAATGGTGAACAGATACTCCGTGCAAGTATAAAAAAATAACGCAATTATGCTTGCATATATACTTGCAAACATATATAAATGGTGGTGAACCTAGATAAATACTGACTTTGGCTACACACTTCTAAGCCGTGGGTCGGGGGTTCGAATCCCTCCTGGATCACCAAAGAAATAAGCGGATAGCTCGTAATGAGCTATCCGTTTTTTGTATATAATGCCTTTAAAAGACAGTAAAAGTTATACGTGTTATAATAGTAAAAATGAAAAATAGATGAATTATATTGGTTGCGTTTTGGTAGAGGAAACTTATTGTGAATGATATAAAGAAAACCTTTAAAGCTATAAAGTTAAATAAATATAGACCAAGCTCAAGCTCTTATTTTGATCCTGTACGCAAATATTTTGTACCTAAAACACCTGAAGAAGAGGTACGACAAAAAACTATTGAGTTCTTGGAAACACAATTGGGAGTACCTCTTAATAGAATGCGTGTAGAAGAGGCTATGGCACATACAAAAAGAGGGGCACGAGGCCGAGCTGATATCGTTGTTTATCGTGATGACGAAAAAAATAACCCTTTAATGGTAATAGAATGTAAAGCTCCTGAAGTGGATATATCATGTGATGAAGTGCGTGAGCAGGCCGAAAGGTATAGAAATATTCTTAAAGCAGACTACATTATGTTGGTTAATGGATATAAACTCATCATATATAAATATCAGGATGGGAAAAACTTTGAGCTTGTAAATATTTCTTCATATAAAGAACTTTTAGAATCAAAAATTTCTTTTGTTGAAAATGTTCTTCTTGAACCTTATACCTATAAAGAAATCATGTCTTATGAGTTGCAACATAAGTTTACTAAAATATATGTCGGATGTGAGACACCAAAACCGATAAAAGTGTTTGCCCTTAATTTCTTGAACCTAATTTTACTTAAAACTATAAATAAAAAGTCTGTTTTAGAGTCAATAGGCGTTTATGAGGATAGAGGAACTGGTCGAACTAGATTTGGTAACAGTGCTGGGTATAATTATCAGATTAAGACTCGTTTGTTTATTGCTAAGGATAGGAAGAATAAAGATCAAATTTTAGGACTTAGTCTTTTTGGTAAATATAATACACAATTGAACGTATCTATTATGAATAGGGAAAGACGTCATCATTCATTGCAGTTAGATATGGATAAGTTTTGTAAGTATGAATATAGTACAAATAAGATTGTTATTACACATAGTGGAACATTATCTACAGGTAGAGGCGGTTCTATAAGTAAATTTACTGTTATTGATTATGTAAGAAATAATGCCCCTGATTTAATTCGTAATGAAGAGGTTTACTTAGGTGTTATAGATAATTCACGATTATTAGAATGGAATCGGCCTGATGTGCAGAATTTTATAAACAACTTGTTCCGCTACGCTGTTCTTAGAGATGAAGTTCGTAAAAAATATAAACGTAAACGTTCTAGAACAAAAAAATAAGATCATTATTTTAACTAAAGGCCATTCATCGAATGGTCTTTTTGAATTACAAATCTGTAGTTGTTCTGTAATATTTAAGATTTATCTAACTGTATAGTATTATCTCTTAACCACTGTGCTAGTTCTACATTTGTCATATTTCCTGCGGCCACATTGATAATTAGGTTTTCAACTTCTTGTTGTGAAGCGGCAATATCAAAACCATTGATAATAAGATACACATACATGCTGTGTAGTGCAGTTCGCTTATTGCCATCTGTAAAAGGATGGTTATTGGCGATACCATAACATAATTGTGCTGCTTTGTCATAGAGAGAGGGATATAAGTCGCTCCCCATAAATGTTTGAAATGGGGTATTTACAGCTGACGCTAAAAGATTCTTATCTCGCACTCCTGAAGAGAGGACAAATGCATCTTCTAATTCTCTGTGCAGTTCGTAGATATCTTGTACAGTGAGTTGAATATTAGGTGTACTCATTTATTCTCCAATGCTTTATATAGGTCATAATTACGCTTTAATACTTGTTGCGAGATGTCTTTTATCTGCTTTTTTAGCTCTTTATTAGTATCACTAGTTATGATAGAGGGTTTGTGGTTTGTTTTGCAATCGGTATTTTTCTGATCTTTTGTCATCATAAATTAAATTCCTTTACTGTATTTTTGACTTTTATATTTACTATATATTTGACTTTTATTTCTATTATATAGGCAATAAATCAATATAAACAATCTAATTTATAGTAAATATTTTAAAAGTTCAAATTTAATTATCTCTCACAAACCCAGCATTTATCTATATTCTTATCGTATAAATCTGATTTGTCAAAATAAAAGTCAAGAAAAGTCAAAAATTTATACTTTGACCTATTGACTTTTTGACTTAATAAGATTATTATAATGACATAAGGTTAAAGAAACCTAGAAATAAAGCAAGAAATTAAAGAGACTTAAAAGGTCAAACAGATATACTTGTAGTGAAAAAGTGAGGTAATTTATATGAACAACAACTTCAATAACTTTGGTAGCGAATTTGGTAGCATGAATGATTTGTTTAATCAATTGATGAGTAATATGGGAGGTTATTCCACAGAAAACCGTCGTTATAAAATTAATGGTCGTGAAGTAACTCCTGAAGAGTTTGCTTATTATCGTCAAACAGGTCATTTGCCTACTAATGAAGAAATCCAAGCAGCACAAGCTGCAGCTCAACAAGGCAAAATGAAAAAGGATGGTATCCTTGCTCGTTTAGGTACGAACTTAACAGACGAAGCTCGTAATGGTAAGCTTGATCCTGTTATCGGTCGTAACAAAGAAATTCAAGAAACTGCTGAAATCTTAGCACGTCGTACAAAAAACAACCCAGTTCTAGTCGGCGATGCTGGTGTTGGTAAAACAGCTGTTGTAGAAGGCTTGGCACAAGCCATTGTAAATGGCGATGTTCCAGCAGCGATTAAAAATAAAGAAATCATTTCCATCGATATTTCCGGTTTGGAAGCTGGTACTCAATATCGTGGTTCCTTCGAAGAAAATATCCAAAACCTTATCAAAGAGGTTAAGGCTGCTGGTAATATCATCTTGTTCTTCGACGAAATCCATCAAATCTTGGGCGCTGGTTCCACAGGTGATGGTCAAGGCTCTAAAGGCTTAGCAGATATCTTGAAACCTGCTTTGTCCCGTGGTGAAATGACTGTTATCGGTGCTACTACACAAGATGAATACCGTAACACAATCATGAAAAACGCAGCACTTGCTCGTCGTTTCAATGAAGTTAAGGTAAATGCACCATCTGCAGAAGATACTTTCAAAATTCTACAAGGCATTCGTCCATTATACGAAGCGCATCATAACATTGAATTGCCAGATGCCGTTTTGAAAGCCGCTGTAGATTATTCCGTACAATACATTCCTCAACGTAGCTTGCCAGATAAAGCCATCGACTTGATCGATGTAACAGCAGCTCACTTGGCTTCCCAACATCCTGTAACTGATATTAAAACAT
>OGFW01001515.1_pt1 | contig 17715 bp, 17 predicted proteins | sample 1570991 | NCBI WGS metagenome assembly OGFW01 (sample SAMEA2582074, study PRJEB24529) | metagenome | biome: Human gut stool | place: China | collected 2011
GCAGAGTTGATGCAGCATTGCAGTATGTTAAAAGAATATGCACAGTATGTTGCCAAAGTACGTCACTATGCGGCATACATGCAATTGAACCAGGCAGTGGAACGTGCTGTAAACGAATGTATCCGGGAAGGAATCCTGACAGAATTCCTTATCCGAAACCGGAGTGAGGTTATTAATATGAGCATTTTTGAGTATGATAAAGAATTGGAAGAGAAGAAGTTGAGAAAGGCAGAGTTTGAGGCTGGTCGTGAGATTGGACATGAAGCTGGACTGGCAGAAGGCAAAAATCAGGCAGCTTTTGAAACAGCAAAGCGTATGCTTGCTTTAAAGGAATTCACACCTGAAAAGATTGCAGCTATTTCAGGACTTTCGTTAGATGAAGTGAAAAAGCTGCAGGAGTAGACGGTCAGAAAAAGTAAAGTAGATGAATGAATTTACAAATATGATATCAATGACAGGAGAAAACAAATGAAATACCATACTGACAATGAATTACAAAACTTCAGATTTGAGGGCGCATACATTGCAGAAACCTGCGCAGTCAATGGGATCTTTGAAATGATATTGGACAATGTGACGATTTTACCACAAAATTCGTGCAATCGTGATATCCGGGAAATGCGTGCAAATGAACTGAAACTGAAAATCCGTGAGCCGGAGATTACGGCATTTGTCGAGGAAGGCTATAAAGTTTATGACGCAGACGGTAATCTGAAAGAAAAGAAAGAGGATATACTGATCGCGGCAGAAGATCAGGCAGCAAAATTAAAGGAACTGGAAGGATGTGAAATCTATTCCATTGAGCAGGAGAAAGGTGTCTATACGGTATCCATTGATACGGAAGACCACACTTTTATGATCAAAGTAAGCGGACGGGCGGACATTGAAGAGTGGGACCGGTTTCTGAGCAAAGATTAAAGGAGTATGGATTACGATGGAAACAAATGAAAAAAGCCGTGTGCTGGATATGACAAAAGGAAAGCCGTTCCGGCTTGTATTAAAATTTGCACTGCCCCTGTTTTTTGGAAATCTGCTACAGCAGTTTTATAATCTGGCGGATACTGCAATTGCCGGACATGTTCTGGGAGATCACGCACTCGCACAGATTGGAGCAGTTTCGGCGCTATATGGACTTATCACGAATTTTGCATTTGGAATGAACAATGGACTGGCGTTGTCTTTAAGCCGGAGCTTTGGAGCAGGGGATGAGCAAAAAATGAAGCATGCCTCCTGTTGGATGGTGACAATTTCCATGTCGGTATCCATTGTCTTAATGTCTATTTTTCTGTTGTGTAAAGAACCTCTGCTGATTCTTTTGCAGGTTCCTGAAGAGACAATGGCAGGTGCGATGGAATATCTTACGATCATACTGATTGGAATACCATTTACGATGGCATATAATATGGAAGCTGCTATGCTGCAGGCGGTTGGAAACAGTATGACACCCCTTTTGTTTTTGCTGTTCAGCAGCGTTTTGAATATTTCATTGGATTATGCGTTTATGGCACCACTGGCGATGGGAATCGGAGGTGCAGCGTTTGCAACGGTTTTATCACAGGGGGTAAGTGCATTTCTTGCATTCATACTTATCTGGCGCAATTATCCACTGCTTCATTTTAAAGGAAAAGATTATCAGGTGGAGAAAAAATTTGTGCTTGAAATGGTTGTCGCGGGGTTTAGCATGGCTTTGATGAGTGCAATTTATAATATTGGAAGTGTTATTTTACAGGGAAGCATCAACGCACTTGGAAATCTGTATATTACGGCGCAGGTAGGCGCAAGAAGGCTGGCGGAACTTTTCCATACGCCGGGACTTGCGCTTGGAACGAGTGTTGCAACTTATACGAGCCAGAATATGGGCGGCGGAAATCGAAACAGAATCAAAAAAGGAGTATGGTCAGCATTCTTTCTTTTTGCAATCTGGTGGATTTTTTCCATGATTTTTGTCACTTTCTTCGTGGAAGATGCTGTCAGACTGGTAACAGGAAGCAGTAATGTGGATATTATTTATAATACTGCATTATATCTAAGAATCAGTTTTCCGCTGATTCCTACGATGGCAGTGATTATTATTTTGAGAAATATGCTGCAGGGAATGAATCATTTGATGATGCCGCTTGTGTGCAGTAGTCTGGAATTGATAGGAAAGGTGATTTTTGCTATCTGGGTCGTGCCGGCATATGGGTATTTTGCAGTGTGCCTTTGCGAACCGGTCACATGGGTGGTCTGCTGTATTTTTGTTTTGATCTGCGCATTTTTGTGCAGGAAGGAATTGAGATAGAAGCTTAACGAGAAAACGTTTCAATAACAGTGTTGACACGTTTTCTTTTTTTGTGTAATATATACCTATGAGTTAGATATAACTAACTGAAAAGCAAAGGAGAGCAAAGTGAGTCAGGAAGTATACGAGATGATCACAAGATTAGACAGAGAAAGAATTGAGACACATCTGGTCGTACAGTGTGCACCGATGATCTCCGGTATGAAGGTTTCTAATTTACTGAATGTGGAGAAAAAACTTGCACCACAGATGAAACAGGTGTTGGAACGTTCCGGTATTTCCTATTATCTGCTGTTGGAAAGCGAAGATAAAGCAACCTTTTTAGTGTACCGCGAGGATGGGTTGAAAGCGTACCTGATGCAGGATAGAGTCTGTCAGTCGATGAAGAGTTTTGGATACGAAAGCCTGGATTTAAACGATGTTTTAAGCTGTTTTCAGAAACGCTATGCAGACTGTATGGAGCAGATTGCAGAATTTCCACATGAGATGGGATTATTGCTCGGTTATCCTGTGGAAGATGTGGAGGGATTCATTGAGAACAAAGGTCACAATTATCTGTATGCCGGCTACTGGAAAGTGTACGGACATGTAGAGGAGAAGAAGGCTTTATTTAACAGATATGAAGAGGCAAGAAAAGTTTTGATACAGCTGCTTGCAAGTGGACGCAGTGTGAGCGAGATGTCTGCCTGTTATGCTTAATTTTTATTTATAGGTTAGCGTATACTAACTACATAAACTGATAAAGAATAGAAAATGCAGGAATGTGGAAAAATAAAAAATCATAAAACTGCAGATAGTATGGAGGAAAGAATCATGGATAAAGTAACAATCGTATTCTGGTCACAGTCAGGAAACACAGAGAGTATGGCAAACGCAGTTGCAGAGGGTGTAACGGCAGCAGGAAAAGAAGCAGTGGTTGTTGATGTTGCAAGTGCATCCTTAGATGATTTAAAAGCTGCAAAAGGTTTCGCAATGGGCTGTCCTGCAATGGGAGCAGAAGTGCTCGAAGAAGGCGAGATGGAACCATTTGTATGCGATGTGGAAGGATTTGCAGCAGGTAAGACAATCGCTTTGTTTGGCTCTTATGGATGGGGCGATGGACAGTGGATGCGTGACTGGGTAGACCGTATGACAGCAGCCGGAGCAACCGTTGTGAACGGAGAGGGCGTGATCTGCCAGGAAGCACCGGACGATGCGGCCTTAGATGCATGCAAAGACCTCGGAAAACAGATCGCAGCATTATAATAAGGTAAGCATTATAACGAAAGGATAATTTATGAGCGTAGTCATTATTGGAGGACATGACCGTATGGTGTGTCAGTATAAAAAGATTTGTAAGGAGCATAAATGTAAGGCAAAAGTATTTACCCAGATGCCGGCAAAGTTAAGCAGCCAGATTGGGTCACCGGATCTGATTATCCTGTTTACCAATACAGTTTCCCACAAGATGGTAAAATGTGCGGTAGCGGAGGCGGAGCGCAGCAAAGCCGAGGTGGTAAGATGTCACTCCAGCAGTGGCAATGCCTTAAATGAAATCTTAGAAAAAGTTTGTTAATGGAAAGAAAAAATTTACATTAGGTGCAATAGCGGAACGTGCGGTCTGTCAGTATTCTTGCAAAAATCAGACCAAGCGGAAGCGCAATGATGATCATGATCGCAGCAGCAAACCAGGAGACAGCTTCTGTCAGTGACATGATCCCGAAATTATAAATTGCACGATAAAGGTAAAGTCCTGGAACCATAATAACAATGGATGGAACGGTTAGTGAAATACGTGGATAACCGTTCCATTTTTTTATGATGGAAGCCAGAAGTCCGGCGGTTAATGCGCCTATAAAAGCGGCGACAGCGGCAGGTGTAGCCGTAAAGTTGACCAGTTCCAGACGCAATGTATTTGCGATGGCACCGATAAAGGCAGCCGTGGCTGCCATCGGGATCGAACTGTTGAACATAATAGAGAATCCGAATACACCGCAAAAACTTGTGATCAACCGCAGTAACAGATGAAGGACAGGATCGATGGATAATGAGGAAAAATCCTGTGGCTGCAATTTTAAGAGCAATGCCATGATCCATGCAAACATGGTAGCGACCAGCACGATGATCACGGAATAAGTGAGGCGTTCCAGTCCGGATCTCAAATCAAGCTTGGCAAGGTCGATTCCACTTGTGATGAATGGAAATCCTGGTATGATAAACAGCATGGAACAGATATATCCTGCCTCGTGGAAGGACGGAATATGGAATAACATTTCTGCCAGATGCAGACATACGGTATAAGTCAGACAGGCGGCAGAGATTGATACTGCAATATTTAAAAATAACGTATAATGGTGTTTGATCAGTTTGGTGCGGATCACATTTCCAATACCGGCTGCGATAAAGGCGAGAACCATTTCAATCGGACCACCACCCAGCAGGAACGTGAAAGCACAACATGCGAGTGCAGCGGCGAGACCAAGTTTGGCAGGGGAGTAGAGTGTGTGAATAGACTCGATTTCATCCAGACGTCTGTGAATCTCTTCACCTGTCAGATGGGCTTCCTGTTTTGGAAAATTGTCAACAAACTGTTCCATACGGTAAAGCTTTGAGGTATTGACACCTGTATTGGCAATGCTTAAGGATTGTGAGACACATTCTTTTCCGTCAAAACAGTTAAATTCGATGGACATAAGTCCGACATCCACGGTGCAGGTGACACCAAGTTCCTTTGCAAGACGGTTCATGGAAGTGCGGACACGCCATGCTCCGGTTCCACAGGAGAGCATGATCAATCCGACTCTTCCGATAACAGAAGCCTTCTCGATCAGCCCTGCTTTATTGATCAGAACATTGCTGTCGTTTTCCGTGTAATCGTGCCAGGGGATTTCCATATGATTTTTTTCCATGATATCCATATAATTATTCTTCTGCATAAATGATCGCCTCTGCTTTTTTTACATGTCGTTCCAGATTCTTCAAAAACAGCGAATCCGGTAGAAAAATACCAATCTCATCATAGCGGGTGTTTTCCTCTACCAGAGAATCCTGCCCATAGAAAATATACGCCATAGGAAGACTTTTCTCCAGTTTGATCATAAGATCCCAGACAGCAGAATAAGCTTCTGCCTCTGTCTCTTTCAGCTTGACAGTGTCGGGCAGCTCGCGGATGATCAGTACACCGGTATTTTTTTCCAAAATCTGCTGTTCCATATCCATTTTTTCAGAAGCATAGGCATGGCGGTAACGGTAGGCCTGTGCAAAATAAATATTTTTCTTATTGTCAAGATCACAGTAGACATCATAAAAATGCTGGTAATCTTTTTCATGTACGGTTGTTTTATATCCGGGCAGTAAATTGCCCGATTCGTCAGTCATGATAATCGGATTCGTTCTGCCGTCTGCGTTAAAACGGTACGGAATCAGAAATGAATTCCGGAGCAGATCGAATAATGTATTTTGACAGATTGCCATAAGAAAAGCTGACAGATCTCTGTTGTGATAAGCATTAAAAAGTGCCTGGGAAAATTCAGCGGGAGATAATGGAAAATTGTTATCCTCATTGCAAAACAGGGAATTGCAGAAAGTCCCCTGGAGTTTTTCACATGCCCATGGATCATTTAATATTTTGTTGAATAAAACATCTGCTTTTTCTTCGCGTGGAAAAATTGTTTTTTCTGCCATAAATGAATCGCTTCCTTTTCTTTTTTTCGCTAAAATTATACTATTGAAATAGAAATATGTGAAAACTATAATTGATATAGCAGAAATAATAATTTGATATGATTGAGGGCGAGCTATGGATGTGAATTTTGAGTATTATAAAATTTTTTATTACGTTGCGAAATACAATAATTTTACGAGGGCTGCAAGGGTGTTGGGAAACAGCCAGCCGAATGTGACAAGGGCAATGAACTGTCTGGAACAGCAGCTTCATTGTACGCTTCTGGTGCGGACGAACCGTGGAGTTTTTCTGACTACGGAAGGGGAAAAGCTGTATACACATGTAGCAGCGGCCATGGAACAGCTTTTTACGGCAGAGGAGGAACTGGCAGAATGTGTGGGACTGTCCCATGGGAGTATTGCAATCGGAGCCAGTGAGACCGCGTTAAATTTGTTTCTTCTGGATAAGTTAAAAGAGTTTCACAATACATACCCGGGAATCCGGCTGAAGATCTACAATCATTCCACACCGCAGGCGGTGGAAGCGGTGAGAAGGGGAACGGTTGATTTTGCAGTCGTTTCCACACCTGTAAAAGCGGATGCACCGCTCCACATGACAATGCTTCATTCATATCAGGAAATACTGATCGGTGGAACAGAGTTCGGGCATCTGGCAGGAAAGCAAACAACATTTGAGGAGATTATGCAATATCCGCTCATCTGTCTTGGAAAGGAGACGGTGACCTTTCAGTTTTACAGGCAGTTATTTGCTTCTTATGGTCTGGACTTTGAGCCGGATACAGAGACTGCAACGGCGGATCAGATCCTTCCACTGGTAAGAAGCGGACTAGGGCTGGCTTTTATACCAAAACCGATGGCAAAGGATGCGATTGACAGGGGAGAGGTGTCAGAGATACCCCTGTGTGAGAAGATACCGTCCCGGAATATCTGTCTGATCTATGACAGCAAGCACCCATTTAAGGAGGCTGCCACACAATTGAAAAAGATGATCGCTGCGAATAGTTTTGCCAGTGTTGAATAGGTTTTTGGAAAACGATTGATATTTTTAAAAGCATATGTTATAGTTCAAACGAACTTGATAATGAAACAAACAGGTGTCAGATAGGCAGGGTGACCTCACTCTGCCGGATCTGGTGAAAAGGGAAACAGGTGCGAATCCTGTGCGAACTCGTCACTGTATTTAGGGAGTGCATGCCAAAAACTCACTGGGCAGCCGGGAAGAGGGCAATGCATGATGATCTTTAAGTCAGGAGACCTGCCTGATTGTTGTACGGGAAACAAAAATGTTTCCACGCCACGAGTAACTGGCTGTACGGATGAGAAAATTTGACCTGTTTTTAGATCATTTTTGTAAGATAGGACAGGAAAAATTTTATATTGTGATTTGAGTGCAGCGTTTCTTTTGTGAAAAAGAGACGCTTTTTTCATATTCAGGCAGAAGGACTCCATAGAACATCATCTGGAACAGACCGCCGAACAGGAAAGAGAGAAAAACAGAATGCAAAGCAACGGAAACGGAACCGAAGTATGGGAAAAAGGAATACAGGTTGATCTCCCGGATGGGGAATATGAGATTGAAGTGCAGCTGACAGGGGGAAGCGGCAGGGCGTCTGTCACATCACCGGCAATTTTGCAGGTGCAGGATGAGAAAGCTGTCATTGAGATTGAGTGGAGCAGTCCAAATTATGATTATATGACGCTGGACGGAGAGACTTATCTTCCGGTCAATACAGAGGGTAATTCGGTTTTTGAACTGCCTGTGACGGCGTTTGACAAAGAAGTGCCGGTAACGGCAGATACGACAGCCATGAGCGTGCCGCATGAGATTGAATATACGATTCTGCTCGACAGTGCTTCCATTGCAAACGCCGGGAAAAAACCGATGGAAGTGATCGCAGTTGTCTATGTCGCAGCAGTGATTGCAGTAAGTATCACAGCGTGGCAGATACATCGGAAGAGAAAAGGAAAAAAAGAATGAAGCAGATAAAAAAAATCGGTCTGTGGTGTATGTTGCTTTTTGCCTGCATCCAGATATTGGGCTGTGGAGACGACCAGACCTCCTGGAAGAGTGGGGATCATGAGATCAGCAGTGAACTGACTTATGAAAAGAGCATGGATTTAGATTATGCCACGGAGTTTACAGTGGATTATTATGAGAACGGTTTTACACTGATTTCCATATCGGATGGAAGCAGATTTTTACTGAATACCGAAGAGGAAAAAGTGCCGGAAGATTTAGAGGAGGGCATCACCGTTTTAAATGCCCCGGTGTCCAATATTTATCTGGTTGCCTCTGCAACTATGGACATGTTTTGCAGTATCGATGCTCTGGATCACATCTGCCTGTCCGGACTGCCTGAGGAAAAATGGGAGATCCCGGAGGCAAAGGCGGCAATGGAGAGCGGACAGATCGTATATGCCGGAAAGTATAATGCACCTGATTATGAACTGATCTGTTCGAAAGAGTGCAGGCTTGCCATTGAGTCAACGATGATCGGACATTCACCGGAGGTAAAGGAGAATCTGGAATCGTTTGGCATTCCGGTTTTAGTCGATCATTCCAGCTATGAGTCTGATCCGCTCGGCAGGACCGAGTGGGTAAAGCTTTATGGAGTGCTGACCGGAAATGAGGATGCGGCGGTGAGAGCATTTGAGGAACAGAAACAGTATGTACAGGAACTTTCCGATGTGGAAACGACTGGAAAGACGGTTGCATTTTTTTATGTTACAACAGCGGGAACGGTCAGTGTGCGAAAGAGCAATGACTATGTTCCGAAAATGATAGACATTGCCGGTGGGGAGTATGTGTTCCGGAATTTAAAGGGGGAAGATAACGCAGCTTCCAGTGTCAATATGCAGATGGAAGAATTTTATGCGCAGGCAAAAGATGCGGACTATCTTGTCTATAACAGCACGATCGACGGCAATCTTGCTTCCATTGATGATCTGCTGGCGAAAAACAGTCTTTTTGAAGATTTTAAAGCAGTCCAGGATGGAAATGTATGGTGTATCGGAAAAAATCTTTATCAGGATACCATGGATACCGGAAGCATTATCCAGGATTTTCATGAGATGCTGAACTCGGAGGATACGGATGAACTTACCTACATGTATAAGCTCAAATAGAAAAATAAGATATGCAGTCTGTTTTGTGATTCTGCTCGCATTATCAGTAATCTTTTTTATCATCAGTGTATGTGCCGGAAGTGTGCAGATTCCGCTCTCAGATATTTGGAGACAGTTCAGAGGGGAACAGGATGAACTTTATGCAGCCATTCTCTTTCAGATCCGTATCCCGAGAACATTTGCGGCAATCCTGCTCGGCGGTGCACTGGCGTTGTCCGGGTATCTGCTGCAGACTTTTTTTCACAATCCGATCGCGGGACCGTTTGTCCTTGGTATTTCTTCCGGGGCAAAATTATTTGTGGCGGTCGTGATGATCGTGTTCTTAAGATATTCCAGAACATTATCTTCTGTGGATCTGATCGTGGCGGCGTTCGCAGGATCTATGCTGTCAATGTTTTGTGTGCTTCTGATGTCACCGAGAGTTCAGAATATGTCATTTTTAGTGCTGATCGGAGTGATGATCGGCTATATCTGTTCGGCAGTCACAGATTTTCTTGTGACATTTGCAGAGGATTCTGACATTGTGAATCTTCATAACTGGTCGATGGGAAGTTTTTCCGGTATCACATGGGAGAATGTGAAAACAATCGTGTTTGTTGTAGCCGTTACCGGCATTTTGACATTCTTTTTGTCAAAACCGATGGAAGCGTACCAGTTAGGAGAGACTTACGCAAAAAATATGGGTGTCAATATCAAAATGTTCCGCATACTGCTCGTGATCTTATCGAGCATCTTATCCGCAGTGGTAACAGCGTTTGCAGGACCTGTGTCGTTTGTCGGGATCGCGGTGCCGCAGATGGTAAAGCGGTTATTCCGGACGGCAAAACCGATCATCATGATACCGGCATGTTTTTTAGGTGGGGCAGCATTCTGCATGTTCTGTGATCTTCTGGCGCGGATGGTGTTTGCACCGACGGAGATGAGTATCAGTACCGTGACAGCGATTTTTGGCGCACCGGTAATGATCGCAGTCATGTTAAAACAGAGACAGGAACGGTACTAAAGAAGCAACATTAAAATTGTGAGAAGCATGCATTCGGTGGACAGTGAAATGTCCTGACAATGGAAAATGAGGAGCGGAATGGAAGAACGGGAACTTTTGCACACGGACGGACTGTCCGTTGGATATCACGGAAAAGAACTGATAAAAGAGATAGGGATTTCTCTGAAAATGGGAGAGATCGTGACACTGATTGGCCCGAATGGGGCAGGAAAATCCACGATTTTAAAGACTATTGCAAAGCAGCTGCAGGAGATTCGCGGCAGTGTTTATGTGGAAAATATCAATTTAAGTGAACTGTCGGAAAAAGAGCTGGCGAAGAAAATGTCCATTGTTTTCACGGAGCGCATCACACCGGAGCTGATGACAGTGGCAGACGTTGTGGCGATGGGGAGATATCCGTATACCGGAGGACTTGGTATCCTGACACCTAAAGATGAGGCGGTGGTGGCGCAGTGCATGGAACAGATCCGTATTTCACCGTTAAAAGAACGCAATTTTATGAGTCTGAGTGACGGGCAGAAACAGCGTGTGCTGCTTGCAAAAGCGCTGTGTCAGGAGCCGGAGATTTTGATTCTTGATGAGCCGACATCATATCTGGATGTAAAGTACAAACTCGAATTTTTATCCATGCTGCAGGAGATGACACGGAAGAAAAAAATCGGTGTGCTCATGTCGCTGCATGAACTTGATCTTGCAGAGCGTGTGTCGGACAAAATTGTATGCGTCAAAGGGGAAAACATTGAGAATTACGGCACGCCGGAGGAAGTCTTTACAGATGGATTTGTCGATCAGCTTTATGAGATCACGGACGGAACGTTTCAGGAGAAAAACGGTTGCGTGGAACTGAAAAAGTGCGAGGGCATACCGGAGGTATTTGTGATCGCCGGAAATGGTACGGGAAGTTTTCTGTTCCGGCAGCTTCAGAGAAACGGGATTCCATTTGCAGTGGGGATCTTAGGAAAAAATGATATTGATTATCCGGCGGCAGAAGCACTTGCGGTGCAGGTGATCGCTGCGGAGGCGTATCAGGACTTTGAGAGGCAGCATTATGAGGCGGCAAAACAGGTAATGTGCGCATGCAGAAAGGTGATCTGCTGCCAGACGGTATTTGGATCACAGAACAGGCTGAACAGACAGCTTTTGCAGGAGGCAGAAGACTGTGGAATGGAGATAGAATTATGGCAAAAGTGATCATGGTGCAGGGCACGATGTCAAACGCAGGAAAGAGCCTGATCGTGGCAGGACTCTGCAGGATTTTCAAACAGGACGGATACCGGGTGGCACCGTTTAAATCCCAGAATATGGCACTGAATTCTTTTATCACAAAGGAAGGTCTTGAGATGGGACGCGCACAGGTGATGCAGGCGGAGGCAGCCGGAGCGGAGCCGGTGGCTGCAATGAATCCGATCCTGTTAAAACCGACCACACATGTCGGTTCACAGGTGATCGTGAATGGTGAAGTGCTTGGGAATATGAGTGCCAGAGATTATTTTGCGTATAAAAAACAGTTGATCCCGGAAATTAAAAAGGCATTCCGGGAGTTAGAAAAAGACAACGATATTATCGTGATCGAAGGCGCAGGAAGCCCGGCAGAGATCAATCTGAGGGAAAATGACATTGTCAATATGGGATTGGCAGAGCTTCTGGATGCACCGGTGCTTCTTGTGGGAGACATTGACCGGGGCGGCGTGTTTGCACAGCTTCTCGGAACACTGATGCTGCTCGAAAAAACGGAAAAGGAACGTGTAAAGGGGCTCATCATCAATAAATTCCGTGGGGATAAAACCATATTAGATCCGGGCATTGTGATGCTGGAGGAACGGGGACATGTGCCGGTCGTGGGCGTTGTGCCTTATATGGAGCTATCCATTGATGACGAGGACAGCTTAAGCAGCAGATTTGACCGCAAGGAGGAAGGCCTGATCGATATTGCAGTCATACGTTATCCAAGAATTTCCAATTTTACGGATCTGTCTGTCTTAGAGCAGATCGGGCAGGTTTCCGTGCGCTATGTGGACAGTGTGAGAGACTTACACCACCCGGACATGATCGTGCTTCCGGGCAGTAAAAATACAATGGCCGATCTGAGATGGATGCGGGAAAATGGTCTGGAGGCGCTGATCAAAAAGAAAGCGCAGGATACCATTGTTTTTGGAATCTGTGGCGGATATCAGATGCTGGGTGAGACGATCCGTGATCCATATCAGGTGGAAAACGGTGGAAGCATGAAAGGTATGGGACTGCTTCCAGCTGCGACGGAGCTGAAACAGGAAAAAACAAGAACACAGGTAACGGGAACTTTTGGAAAAATTTCCGGAGCACTCTCTGGTCTTTCCGGAAAGAGCGTGCGCGGATACGAGATCCACATGGGCAGTACCGTAGACAGTGGAAGTAATGTGGACAATAGAAGCACCGTAGACGGTGGAAGCATCGTAGACAGTGAGCGTGTCATAAATCCGGAAAGCAGAGGTAATGAGAAGCGTTACATGTGCAGAATACAAAACGAAGCAGATGGCAGTGTAAAATACGACGGAATCTTTTCCGGCAACGTATACGGAACATATGTTCACGGCATTTTTGACGAGGGAACGCTGGCAGAGACACTGGTTAGTATCCTGGCTGAACGGAAGGGTGTGGTGCTGGATACCGGGCAGATGATAAGTTACGGGCAGTTTAGGCAGATGCAGTATGATAAACTTGCAGACGGTCTGCGGGAGTCCATGGATATGGAAGCTGTGTATGCGATGCTGCGGGAAGCTGCGATTTAAAACAGGTACTGTAAATCAAAGCTGTGAGCAAGCTTTTGTATATTTTGAAAATACGTTACTGTTGTTACTGGAACGAGGTACGAGTGAACAGTAACGAAAATGCGCAGTGCATAAAGAGGAAAAATAATGGAATTTAAAATAGAGGAACCGGATAAAAAAATCGGGCAGGAAATCAAAGCAAACTGGGATCGTGTGGCAAAACCGCTGGATGGTCTGGGGGAGTTTGAGGGACTTCTCGCAAGAATCGGAGCAATCCTTGGGTCGCCAGAGATTGATATTGCGAAAAAAGCAGTGATCGTCATGTGCGCAGATAATGGCGTTGTGGCGGAAGGCATCAGCCAGTCCGGGCAGGAGATCACGGCAGCGGTGACAGAGAATCTCGGAAAAAGAAATACTTCGGTCTGCAAAATGGCGAAAGCTGTTGGCGCAGAGATTTTTCCGGTGGATATCGGTGTGAACACCGACCGGATTTTTCCGGGAGTCATCAGCAGAAAAGTAAAAAAAGGCACAAATGATTTTCTGCTAAAACCTGCGATGTCAGAGAGAGAAGCCATGCAGGCGGTCCGGGTTGGGATGGAACTTGTAAAAGAGTGCAAAGAAGCCGGATATTCGCTGCTTGGCACCGGAGAGATGGGAATTGGCAATACGACGACAAGTGCGGCGATGGCAGCAGCTCTGCTTTCCGTTCCGCCGGAGATCGTGGCAGGACGGGGCGCCGGATTAAGTGATGAAGGGCTTGACAGAAAAAGACAGGTGATCGCAGCGGCACTGGAAAAATATCAGTTGAGAGAGACTGAGCCGATGCGTATTTTATGCTCGGTCGGCGGGCTGGATATCGCAGGGCTTTGCGGTGTGTTTTTAGGTGGTGCAAAATACCATATGCCGATCGTGGCAGACGGTGTCATCAGTGCGGTGGCAGCGCTTACAGCAGAGCGGCTTTGCCCGGGAACAAAAGAATTTATCATTCCTTCCCACAAAGGAAAGGAACCGGCTTCGGAACTTTTGATGCGGGAGCTGGGGCTTTCTCCGGTTTTGGATGCAGGACTTGCATTGGGAGAAGGAACGGGGGCAGTCATGATGTTTTCCCTGCTAGATATTGCCATGAGTTTATATGAGACAGGGGCTACGTTTGGCGATTTTAAAATTGAGGAGTATCATAGGTTTTGATAAAGTCCGTATAAATATTTTACATGTGACAGAAAGGTGCAGTTATCAGGATGATCACGTTGGTGACAGGGGGAAGCGGCAGTGGAAAATCTGCATATGCAGAAAGTCTGCTGTCTTCCTGCGAAGGAATCAGATATTATATTGCAACCATGCAGATTTATGATGCAGAGGGCGAAAAAAAAGTAGAGCGGCATCGGAAACTGCGGGCAGGAAAAGGGTTTCTTACGATCGAAAGCCCGATAAATGTAGGAAAAATCCAGTTTGCATGTGCAGGAAAAGCAGAGCAGGCGCAATACAGACAAGAAGCAGAGATGAAAGTGCAAGGAAACGCAGAAAAGAAATCCGCGCTGCTTGAATGTATGTCAAATCTCACAGCGAATGAAATGTTCACAAAAGACGGCATAAAATCCGCAGAGGAAGTGGTTGGGAAAATTGTATCTGAGATGCAGACTCTTTCACAGAAACTGGACAATCTTGTGATCGTCACAAACAATGTATTTGAGGATGGTGTGATCTATGATGCCGGAACTATGGAGTATTTGAAAGCACTTGGCAGGATCAATGCAGCGCTTGCGCGTCTGGCAGACCGGGTGGCAGAGGTCGTGGTCGGAATTCCGGTGGAGCTGAAAGGATGAGGTTATGAAACTATTAAAAGCGATGGTGATCGCATTTTCCATTTATTCTAAAATCCCTGTGCCGCAGTTTGAGTGGAAGGAAGAGGACATGGAGTATATGATGTGTTTTTTTCCTTGGATCGGCGGAGTAATCGGACTGTTTTTTTACGGTTGGACAGTGTTATGTGAGAAACTTGCCATAGGAAATGTCTGTTATGCATTGATTGCTGCGGCAATTCCGTTAATGATTTCCGGTGGATTTCATGTGGATGGATATATGGACACGATGGACGCATTTCATTCGTATCAGAGCCGGGAGAAAAAGTTGGAGATTTTGAAAGATTCCCATATTGGGGCATTCGCGGCAATTATGCTGGCTCTTTATTATATGATCGATATCGCGGCAATTTCAGAAATACATACCAGAAAGGCGGTGTCTGCACTGGCAGCCGTATTTTTTCTGACGAGATGCTTTAGTGGAATTGCAGTTATGACATTGCAGCCGGCAAAAAAAGAGGGACTTTTGTATACCTTTGCCTCCAGTGCACAGAAAGTGAGAGTGAAAACAGCCTTATATTTTCAGGCAGCACTTTGTATGGTGCTCATGCTGTTTGTATCCGGATGGTATGGAGTTGCAGCAATTGTGGCGGCACTGCTCAGTTTCTTTTATTTTAAAAGGAAAAGTTATAAAGAACTTGGAGGAATCACGGGTGACACTGCCGGATTTTTTGTGACAGTCTGTGAGGCGGCTGCGGCAGCTGCGGTTGCGGTGGCTGGATATTTCTTGTAACTTTTAAAATAGTATTCGGCAGAAGGGGAGAAAAAGCATGCAATTATATATCGGAGGATATGCGCAGGGCAAGCTTGCCTATGTGCAGGAAAAGCTGAAAGGGCAGGAGGTACCGGTTGTAAATGATCTGCACCTCTGGGTGAAACAGCTTTTACAGGAGGGAAAACCGGCGGAAGAGATCGTGCTGCAATATTATAAGGAGCACCCGGATTGTATCTTTATCTGCGACGAGATCGGCAACGGCATTGTGCCGATGGATAAGCAGGAACGGGAATACAGGGAACGTGTCGGCAGATTATTGATCCGGCTTGCAGAGGAAGCGGAGACAGTGGAGCGCATCATATGTGGAATGGGACAGAAGATAAAATAAAAGTAAAAATCACATGGATCAGACATGGCATGACACAGGCGAACGGAGAACACCGTTATCTTGGAAAAACAGACGAACCGTTGTCTGAAACAGGAATCCGTCTTTTGCAGGAAAAAAAGAAGGAATATTTTTCCAGTCCACCGGAATTTTTGTATACATCTCCGATGAAACGCTGCGTTCAGACAGCGGAACTGCTTTTTGAGAGGAATCCAATCCTGATCCCGGAATGGAAGGAGATGGATTTCGGGCAGTTTGAGGGGAAAAATTATGAGGAATTAAAGGACGATCCCTGCTATCAGAAGTGGATCGACAGCAATGGAACACTGCCATTTCCCGGTGGAGAGTCAAGAGAGCAGTTTATCCGGCGTTCCATGGAAGGTTTTGACCGGATGATGTCTGATATTTTAAAAAGATCAGAAAAGAACACCGGAAGACAAAACGACAAAGATCCGCGATATCTGAACAGTGATCGTGGAACAGAAATCCCGGTCGTGGTCGTAGTGCATGGCGGTACGATCATGGCGGTGTTAAGCAGTCTTACCGGAGGGGAATATTTTGATTTTCAGGTGAAAAACGGGGAAGGATATGAAACTGTGCTGGAATGGATCCAGGGCAGATGGAAGATAACAAGTCTGACTAAGATAGGATGTGAGGACTCAAAAAGTGAACATTTACAATAGATAAGAAAGGAAATTAAATCATGATTTATCATATTGCTTCCATGCTGGCGGGATTTCTCATGGATCTGCTGCTTGGAGATCCTTACTGGCTGCCGCATCCGATCCGTCTGATCGGAAACTGGATCAGTTTTCTGGAAAAGAGACTTCTCGGCAGCAAAACAGAAGAAAAACATATCACACCGGAGCAGGAACAAAGGAGGGGAATGCTGCTTGTACTTGCAGTTTTGAGCAGTACGGTGTTTGTGACAGCTGTGCTTTTACTTGGCGCATACAGACTGCATCCTTATCTTGGTGCTGTGATCGAGAGCATTATGACCTACCAGATCCTTGCCACGAAATGCCTGAAGGTGGAGAGTATGAAAGTCTATCAGGAACTGAAAAAAGGGGATATTGCGGCGTCACGGAAAGCGGTATCCATGATCGTTGGCAGAGACACGGAATGTCTGGATGAGACAGGCATTGCAAAGGCTGCGATCGAGACTGTGGCAGAGAATACTTCGGATGGCGTGATCGCACCGATGATCTGCACAGCAATCGGCGGTCCGATCCTTGGATTTTTCTACAAAGCTGTCAATACCATGGATTCCATGGTAGGATATAAGAATGACAGATATCTGTATTTTGGCAGAACTGCGGCAAAACTGGATGATATCGTAAACTACATCCCGGCAAGGATCAGCGCACTGCTCATGGTGGTTTCCTGTTTTTTATGTGGAAAAGAGTTTGACGGAAAGCGGGCATGGTATATTTTTAAGAGAGACCGCTACAGACATGCGAGCCCCAATTCGGCACAGACGGAAGCGGTGTGTGCAGGTGCCCTTGGAATCAGGCTTGCGGGAAATGCAAGCTATTTTGGAAAAATCGTGGAAAAGCCTTATATCGGGGATGCAGAAAGAGCGGTGGAGACAGAAGATATTAAGCGTGCAGACCGGTTACTGTATGCGACGGCTGTTTTGTGCGAAGCGATTTGTCTGTTTGTACTTTTGGTAATTCTGCTTATTTCTTAGGACAGAGAGGAGAATTTATGATACTTGATGTAATACAAGTTTCAAAGGATTTGTTTTCTGCAAGTTTTACAATTGAACGTGAAAATACTCAAATAGGAAGGCATTTATCCCACCACCTATGGAGGCGGGGGGACTTCTCGCCAAAAAGCGTTAAAGGGAGAGGGGTGTAAGATTATGAAAAGAAATTTATTTGGTCCTATGTCAAGATTTAGTACAAGTTAAAATGAGAAATTTTTCCCCATTTTA
>OGFW01001516.1_pt1 | contig 17712 bp, 10 predicted proteins | sample 1570991 | NCBI WGS metagenome assembly OGFW01 (sample SAMEA2582074, study PRJEB24529) | metagenome | biome: Human gut stool | place: China | collected 2011
CCCGCCACGCCGGGCTTCGAGGATCGCCCGGCGGTTATCCTCCAGTCCCACATGGACATGGTCTGCGAGAAGAACTCCGACGTGGAGTTCGATTTCGACAACGACCCGATCCGCACGCACATCGACGGCGGGTGGGTCAGGGCCGAAGGTACGACGCTGGGTGCCGACTGCGGCATCGGCATGGCTGCCGCACTGGCCGTCATGATCGACCCCGCGGTGCAGCACGGGCCCGTCGAGGCGCTCTTTACGGTCGACGAGGAGACCGGCCTTACGGGGGCTTTCGAACTGGGCGAGGAGATGCTCACGGGCAAATACCTCATCAACCTCGACTCGGAGGACGAGGGCGAGATCTTCATCGGCTGTGCCGGCGGCATCGACACCATCGCCACGTTCCGGTATACGATGGAAGAGGCGCCGAAGAACTACTCCTTCTTCCGCGTCGACGTTTCCGACCTGCAGGGCGGGCACTCGGGCGACGACATCGACAAGGGACGCGTCAATTCCAACAAGACCGTCGCACGCCTCTTGTGGGACGGCATGCAGTCGTTCGAACTGAAGCTGAGCTATTTCAACGGCGGCAACCTGCGCAATGCGATCCCGCGCGAGGCGTACGCCATCTTCGGCGTCCCGACACGGTTCAAGTCCGAGTTCGTCAAACGCTACGACCTTTTTGCCGCCGACCTGAAAGCCGAATTCCGCTTCCGCGAGCCCAATTTCAAGATTACGCTCAACGAGATGCCCGAGGTCGACCAGGTGCTCGATGCCCGGACGCAGTTCGGGTTGGTCTACTCGCTGGTGGGCGTTCCCAACGGCGTGATCGCCATGTCGTTCGCCATGCCGGGGCTGGTCGAGACCTCGACCAACCTCGCTTCGGTGAAATTCGAGGGCGACGACCGCATCGTCGTCACCTCGTCGCAGCGGTCGTCGGTCGAGAGCGCCAAGACCTATGTCATGCAGATGGTCGAATCGGTATTCGCCCTGGCCGGTGCCGACGTCGCCCATTCCGACGGTTATCCGGGCTGGGCGCCCAACCCGCAGTCCGTACTACTCGAAAAGACCGTCGGAGCCTACGAACGCCTGTTCGGTACGGAGCCCAAGGTGCGTGCGATCCATGCCGGATTGGAGTGCGGCCTGTTCCTCGAGAAATACCCCGAACTGGAGATGGTTTCCTTCGGCCCGACGTTGCGCGGCGTGCATTCGCCCGACGAGAGGCTCGAAATCGCCACGGTTCCCAAGTTCTGGGATTTGCTGCTCGAAGTGCTCAAAACCGTCTGACCCGCCCGCGAACGCGGCAAATCCCGCCACGGATGCACGGTTTCCGGATGCACGGTTCACGATAACGGCCCCGTCTTTGCGGGGCCGTTGCCGTTGTCCGGATGGTGCCGCGGTTATTCTCCCGCTGGCCTTACCACTCCCGTGAACTTGACCACGGGATATGCCAGAAGTTCGTTCGAAACCTGTACATGGCATTTGTCCGTGTCCTTGTACAGCGTTATTATTACCTTCCTGTCCTGGGAATTCGCCGGCCCGGTCATCCTCATGCAGAACTGTATGTCTCCGTTCTTTTTCCGCTTTTCCAGCGTTATTTCCGCCGTGTCGTCCGTTATGGTCAGGTTGCCTAGCGGTGTTTTCGGAAAGAGGTCGGGGGTGAAACTGATAACGCCCCGTTTGCCCTCCATGGATATGTAGTTGCCCGTGGATGACTTGACCGGGGATTTGTCCTCCGGGAGGTAAAATTCATTCGCCTCGATCACGAACCGCCCCTCTTCCAGTGCTTTCGACGCTTGTGCGTGGCGGATCTCCCCTCCGGCCGCTTCGCCTTGCCGTCCGGCTGCCGGTTTTTGCACTGCACATCCTATTATAGAAAAGAGTCCGCAGGTCGCTGCCGCAAAAGCTATGAACAGGCTTTTCTGGAGTAAAAAAAGTTTTTTCATGGCGGTAAATTTAAAGGATTAATGAAAGGATTGTGAAGCGTGTGTTTTATATTGTTCACAATGTAATTAAAAAATATGAGTAAAACAATCATTTTATTCATATTTTTGCCGGGCTATGAAATCCGTGCGGTCTATGATCCGGGCCCCCGTCCGCATGGATCAGGCAACCGATGGACGCTCCGGGTGTTCCCGGCAGGGCGCTGCACGGCAGGCTGCAAATAACAGAGGGGCTGTCCGGCAAGTCCGATTTTACGATTTCACCCCCGCCGGAACAAACTCCGGCAGGTTTCCGGCTGCTTGTGCGGCAGTCCCTTTTCGTCGATATGGATGCCGCGCCCGGAAGCCGTATGCGTGTCGTCCCTTGCAGCAGGGGAAAGACGGCCGCGTAAATGCCGCGTAAATGCCGCGATGATTCCTGGAATGATTTCCGCGATGACTCCTGCGATGATGGCCCACGCGGTGATGCCGGCGCCCGGCGTATCGGCAGGATCGCCGGCGGGGGATTACATCCCTCCTCCGCCCTGTGCGCCGCCGGTGCTTCCGCCGCCACCGCCCTGTGCGCCGCTGCTCATGTCGTCGTTGCGGATCGACTTGGCAGTGCGTTTCACCCCGACGTTCTGTTTGCCGAAGCGGTAGCTGACGCGGAAATAGAGGCTGCGGCACGCATACCTGTATTCGCTCCAGCCGCCGAAGGTCGGCGTGTCCGAGGTGCTCCTGTTCCTGCGGTATTTCTCGAAGGGGTTGTTGCACATGATGCTCAGGTCGAGCTTCTTCTTGAGGAACTGCTGTTTAATGCCCATGTAATAGTAGTAGTAGCTTTCCGATTTGCCGCCGAGCCACGCATACCCCGTCGAATAGTTCTCGCCCAGCATAAGCCGCGCCTCCTTCCAGAGCGCGAAGTCGAGGTTGAGGTTCTGGCTGAACGTGAACTGGTCGGTGTGGATGTCCATGGCGTCGAAATCGTTCTGCGAATACCTGCCGTTGTAGCTCAGCGAGAGGTTGACCTTCTCCGACGGGCGGTACGAGAACGAACCGTTGAATCCGTAGCTGCGCGAACGGACGTCGTTGCTGTAGGTGGTGTTGGTGATGCCGTCCCCGTCCGAGAAGGAGTATGACGACATGTTGTTGTTCGACAGGAAGGTGTTGAGTGCGAAGGTCATGCTCCATTTTGCGGCATAGTGGCCGTACTGGAGGTTGATCGTGTGGTATACGGCCGCTTCCAGTCCCGGGTTGCCGTACGACAGCCGCGTGGGGTCGGTGTCGTCCTCGGCCGGCGAAAGCATGTAGATGCCCGGGCGCTGGAGCCGCTGCGTGTAGGAGAGCGAAATGTTGTGGCTCACCTTGGGGATGAATGTCAGGCTCAGGTAGGGCACCACGTTGAACTGGCGGTTCGAAAACGAGTAGGTGCCTTTGGCGGTCTCCTCCACCTGGGCGTCGTTCCATGTCCGTTCCATGCGCGCACCGAGGCGTCCCGACCATTTGGTGTAGGTGAATCCGTATCCGGCGTAGATACCCAGCACGTGCTGGCGGTAATCCATGCCCGTGAATTTTATTTTTTCAATCGGGAATGTGCCGTATTCGTCGCTCTGCTTGTTGTCGGTGTCGGAGGTGCTGTTGCGATAGATGTGTTTCAGCCCCGCCTCGATCTTGTGGTGCTCCGACAGCGGGTTGGCGTAGTCGACCTGCACGGTGTTGCCCGTCATGCGGTTGTCCGCATCCTGCAACGCCCTGTAATTGTATCCGTCGTTGTATATCCGGTCTGTATGGCCTTTGTCCGGGTCGATCTCGACTTCATCCGATATGGTCAGCGTATGCCCCTCCTTGCCGAAGGTGTGTTCGTAATTGAGCGAGACGCTGCCGCCCATGTAGTTCCATTTCTGGATGCTGCGGCTGCCGTATTCCAGCAGCGGGTTCATTTCGGGGTCGAGGATCGCGTTCGTACCTAGCGATTTGTAGCGGCTGCGGCCGAGCCACAGCCATCCGTTGAGCGTGATCAGGTTGAGCGTGTCGGGCTGGTAGCTCATGTCCAGTCCGACGTTGCCGTAACGCGAACTGCCCTTGTTTTCGGAGTAACTGCGGTTGTAGCGGTTCTCCGAGTCGTAATTTTCCTGCCACGACTCCGATTCCGAGGGGGTACGGCCCCCGTCGTAGTAGCCTGCATAGCCCATGATGCTCGCCGCGAACTTCCCGGCCTGGATCGAGAGGCTGGCGTTGCCGTTGTAGGCCGGGTTCTCCAACACCGTGACGCTCGCGCCGACGCTGCCGTTGTATCCGTGGAACTGCTTCTTGCGTTGGGTGATGAGGTTGATGATGCCGCCCACGCCTTCGGCTTCGTACTTGGTCGAGGGGTTGGTGATGACCTCTATGCGGCTGATCTGCGAGGCGGGCATGCTCTGGATCACATCCTTGAAATTGTTGCTCATCGTTGCCGAATTGCGCCCGTTGAGCAATATCTTGTAATTGCTCTGTCCGTTGAGCAGGACGTTGCCGTCGCCGTCGAGCGAGAGCTGCGGAACCTTGCGGATGATCTCGTCGAGCGTGCTCGTCGAAGCCTGCGGGTCGTCCTCGACCGAGTAGGTGGTCTTCTCGGCGTCGGCCATTACGAGCGGTTTCTGGACTTCGATCACCACGTCGCCGACCTCGACACCCTGCGTGATGGCGATCTTGCCGAGCGCCTTGCCCGATGCGGGCACTTCCACGGCCTGTTTGTAGGGCGTGTAGCCTACCATCGTGATGCAGAGCTGGTAGTCGCCCGTTTCGGGGGCTTTGAGCGAGAAGCGGCCGTCCGAATTGGCGGCTACGGCGTTCACGACCGTGACCGAGTCGCGCTGGAGCGAGACGGTGGCATAGCCGACGGCTTTGCCGGAAGCCGAATCGGTGACCGTCCCGGTCAGGGTGTTGGGTTGTTGCGCGGTAGCCGGATGCAGACACAGCAGCATGGCTGCCGACAGCAGGAGAGCGAGGGCTTTTTGCATGTCAGGACGCTTTGAGATTGTTGAGAGTTCACAAATATGAGGTTTGTTTTCCGATTTTCCAAATTTGCGGACGGTGTTAGCCCCCCCCCGTGTTTATGTGCGCGTAATAGTTTGTATATCATATTATTATTTGATTCTGAAAAATCAAAAAATATTTTCTGCCGGCACAACTGCCATAAAGGACGAAATTCAGCGGTTTTTATTGTTGCTATTTAAAACATGTTTAAAATAGTTATATTTGTATTCTGAAAAGTCCCTGTGCATGCTCCGCAAATACGCTCTTACCGTGGTTTTCCTGTTCGTCGTGTGCGGAGCTGCGGCCCAGCTCCCCGACGACGAATACTATCCCTATGGCACGGGTTATGAGCAGCGTACGCCCATCGTGCTTACCGACTCCTCGCTTTTCTACCGGGCAATCCAGACCATGCCCGACCTCTACGGCAGCATTTCGGCCTTCAATCTGCCCTACATCGCGCTCGGCCGCCGCGGGCAGCATTACTCCTCGGAGGCGGCCTCCTTTTCCGGGTTGGGGATTTCGTCCCGCTATTTCGGTTCGCTGCGGCTGCTCGGGGCTCGGGAAGAGCGCCGTGCCGGGATCGCGGCATTGCCCGAGGCCATCGGCGGTGCCGGCGGCGTGCGTACCTTCCGGTTCCCCGGGGCGCTGGCCGAACCCTCCTGCCATGCCTCCGTCAGTTTCACCGACCGCAACTACCTGGCCGGGGCGAAACTTGCCTTTGCGCGGCCTGCGGGCCACGGCTGGGATGTCGCTGCCGCCGTCGAGGCCCGCACGGGGCGCGACATGCACGTCGAAGGCGTCTTCACGAATGCCCTGACGGCGGGATTCCGTGCCGCCAGGCATTTCGGCGAGGGCCATACGCTGGGATTCCTCCTCATTGTCCCGCCGTCGGTGCGGGGCACACGCCTTTCTTCGGTCGAAGAGGCTTTCCGCCTTACGGGCGACAACCTCTACAATCCGGCCTGGGGTTTCCAGGACGGCAAAGTCCGCAATTCGCGCGTGCGGCGCGAGCTCGTGCCGCTGGCCGCCGCTACGTACTGCGTGCGGCTATCGCCCGCGACCTGGCTCGACATGGCTGCCGGGGCCGAATACGGGGTGCGGAAATACAGCGCCCTGGGGTGGTACGACGCCCGTACGCCCATGCCCGACAATTACCGTTACCTGCCCGGCTATACGGGCGACCGGGAAACCGAACTGGCATGGCGGTCGAACGACGCGCGCTATACGCAGGTCTGCTGGGACGAGCTGATCGCCCGCAACCGCATGGCGGGCGGACATGCCGTCTATACGCTCGAAGACCGCGCCGAACGTATCCGCAACCTCGGTTTCGACGCCCTCTTTACGACCGCGCCGGACGAGCGGCTGACACTCCGCTACGGCTTTTCCTACCGCCATGCCCGCACGCGCAGCTACAAACAGATGCGCGACCTGCTGGGGGCGGATCATATCACCGACATCGACCAGTACCTCGTGGACGACGACACCTACGGCAACCTCCTGCAAAACGACCTGCGCCATCCCGGCCGCACCGTCCGCGAGGGCGACCGTTTCGGCTACGACTATGCGCTTTCGACGCGCGAGGCCACCGTCCGCCTGTCGGCCGAGTACCGTTCCGACCGCCTTCGTGCCGACGTCGCCCTCGCGCTGGGCGATGCCGTCGTGCTGCGCCGCGGGTATTATGAGAAAGAGCTCTTCCCCGGGACACAGTCCCTCGGGCGCTCGCGGCGGATGGGGTTTACGCCCTATACGGTCAAGGCACTGGTGGGGTGGGCTTTCTCGCCCCGCAGCTACCTCGAAGCATCGGCTGCAGCCGGGGCTGCGGTGCCCGATGCCGCCGACCTGTTCTACCAGCCGTTGTATAATAACCGTACGGTCGACGACCCCGCTGCCGGGCGTTTCTACGCCGCCGAGCTCAATTTCACCCGTACCGGCGAACGGCTTTCGCTCCGCATTACGGCCTTCGCCGTCGCCACGCTCGACGGCATCCAGTCCCGCCGTTATTACGACGACATGGCGGGTGTTTACAGCGACATGGCCGTTACGGGCATCGGACGCATGGCCTGCGGCGTGGAGGCCGCTGCCGACCTCCGCCTGGCATACCGCTGGAGCCTTTCGCTCGCCGCTTCGGCCGGGCGGTACAAATATATCCGTAACCCGCGCGTCACGGTCATCTCCGACGTCGACAATTCGGCCGTCGACACCCGTGCCGAAAGCCACATGGGCGGTTGTACGCTCGGTGCCGCACCCCAGCTTACGGCTTGCGCCGAACTCTCATATTTCGGCCCCCGGGGATGGGGTTTCCGCGCCTCGGCGGGATATGCGGGGCTGCGTTACGTCGAGCCTGCGCCCCTGCGCCGTACGGCGCGCATCGCGCGGCAGGGCGGCATTACACAGGAGGCGTTCGATGCCTTTACGCACCAGGAGCGTCTCGGAGATGCCTCCACGCTCGACGCCTCGCTTTTCAAATCCTTCTATTTTGGCCGTTCGCGGCTGACCGCTTCGCTCATGCTGCGCAACCTGCTGGGCGATGCCGATACGGTTTACAGCGGTTACGAGTCGCTGCGCGTCCGGCGTATCCGTTCGGGCGACGCCCTCTATTTCGCACCCCACGCCACGCGCTATACCTATGCCTATCCGCGTTCGTTCTACCTTACAGTCTCTTATAAATTTTGATCCGCAAGCGAAAAATCGCCGGATTTTTTTGCTGTTCCGGATAAAATCCGTAAATTAAAAGGCAAAAAAACCTAAAAACTTCAAGCCTTATGATTATCGGTATTCCCAAAGAGATCAAGAACAACGAGAATCGCGTTGCCCTTACCCCCGCAGGCGCCCAGGAGCTCGTCAAGCGGGGCCACACGGTTTATGTGCAGGCTACGGCCGGTGTGAACAGCGGTTTTGCCGACGAGGCCTATACGGCGGTAGGGGCGGAGATCCTTCCCACGATCGGGGATGTCTATGCCCGTGCCGAAATGATCGTCAAGGTCAAGGAGCCCATCGCCCCCGAGTACAAGCTGATCCGCAAAGACCAGCTGGTCTTCACGTTTTTCCATTTCGCCAGCAGCGAACCCCTTACCCGCGCCATGATCGACAGCGGGGCGGTATGCTGTGCCTACGAAACTGTCGAGCGTGCCGACCGTTCGCTGCCGCTGCTGATCCCTATGTCCGAGGTCGCAGGCCGTATGTCCACGCAGGAAGGGCGCTATTTCCTCGAAAAACCCCGCGGCGGCAAAGGCAAGCTGCTGGGCGGCGTACCGGGGGTGAAGCCCGCCAGGGTCTTCGTCATCGGCGCCGGTGTGGTCGGTACGGCCGCGGCGCGTACGGCTGCCGGGACGGGGGCCGACGTGACGATCTGCGACATTTCGCTGCAACGCCTCACCTACCTGGCCGACGTGATGCCCAAGAACGTCAAGACCCTGATGTCTTCGGAATACAATATCCGCGAAGAGCTCAAACATGCCGACCTGGTGATCGGCTCGGTGCTGATCCCCGGCGCCAAGGCCCCGAAGCTCGTTACGCGCGACATGCTCCGGGAGATGGAGCCCGGCTCGGTGATGGTCGACGTGGCCATCGACCAGGGCGGCTGCTTCGAGACCTCGCGTCCCACGACGCACGAAGACCCCGTTTACTATGTCGACGGTATCCTCCATTATTGCGTGGCCAACATTCCCGGCGCCGTGCCCTATTCCTCGACGCTTGCGCTCACCAACGCCACGCTTCCCTACGTCGTCCAGCTCGCCGACAAGGGCTGGCGCCGTGCCTGCAAGGAAAACCGCGAACTGGAACTGGGGCTCAACATCGTGCAGGGCAAAGTGGTCTACCGGCCCGTCGCCGAGGCCTGGGGGCTTCCCTGCGAGCCGCTGGCGCTGTAACGCCGTCGCCGGCTTTCCTGCCCGCAGCGGGTTCTCTTGCGGAGATGCCGACTTGGCGTTTACGCCGAATAAAAAGCGGGTGGTCTGTATTCCACCCGCTTTTTTCGTATATTTGGACGATGATCCGGAAATTGCTGCTCATACTCCGCTTTTATTATTCGGCCATGTTCTTTTTTTGCATGGCCGTGAGCATCGGGTTGGCATGGGTGGTCTCGCGCCACGGCCCGACAATCGTCCCGTGGTGCCTGTTGGGCAAGGCGGCGGTCTATCCGCTTTATCTCTATGTCTGGATCGTCCAGCGTTACGGTGACGAGTTTTTCTACTACCGCAACCTCGGCGTGCGGCGCCGCGAACTGCTGGGCGTGAGTTGCGGCGTGGACTTTATCCTGTGTTATGTGTTATTGAAACTGACGGCCGCCTTCCTTTATGAACCCCTCTGAGAAACATATCCTCGAGATCGACTCCGTGGAGTTGTCGTTCGGCGACCGGCGCATCCTTTCGGGAGTGTACCTCGCCGTTGAAACGGGCGGCGTTACGGCGGTGCTCGGCCGCAACGGGTGCGGCAAGAGCTGCCTGATGAAGATACTGTGCGGTTCGCTGCGGGCGGATTTCCGGTCGATGCGCATCGACGGGGTGTGGCATGACCGTTTTCGGGCCGACGAGGTGCGCTACCTCGCGCAGCAGGGATTTATCCCGGGCTGGCTGACCGTCGACCGGGCACTGCGCGACTTCGGGTTGCCGTGGGATGACCTGCTGGCATGGTTCCCGTTGTTCGGCAAACTGCGCGGTACGAAGATCCGCGCCCTGTCGGGCGGCGAGCGGCGTATTCTGGAATCCTACCTGATCCTGCGCAGTCCGACGCAATTCGTCATGCTCGACGAACCTTTTTCGCAGGTCGCCCCGCTGCACGTGTCGACGCTCAAGGCGCTGATCCGGCAGGAAAAATCCTCGAAAGGCATTCTCGTGACCGACCATATGCACCGCCATGTGACGGATATCACCGACCGCCTCTACGTGCTGGCCGACGGCCAGACCCACCTCACCCGCGGCGAAGAGGATTTGGTGCGCTGCGGATACCTCGCACGCCTGTAAATGTTTTTTCCGGGACGGGACTTATCCCGTGATCCATTTTTTGAACTCCGCAGCCCGGTTTTTGCTCAGGAATACGGGCTCGGGCGTCTCGGTATCCATCGAAACCAGCAGGCGGCTGTTCGACCATACGACGATGCTCGTGATGTGCTCCCTGGCGACGACGTATTGTTTGTTGACCCGGCAGAATGCCCGGGGATCCATGTCGTCGCAGATGCTCTCCAGCGTCCTGTTGTAGGCATAGTTGCTGCCATCGGCGAGGTATACCCTCGACGTCTCCTTGGTCGAATAGAAAAAGGCGATTTTCTCCGTCGGGATCGGCAGCAGTTTGTCCTTGTAGGCCACCAGAATGTTCCTGCGGGAATTCGTCCGCTGGCAGGAAATCATTTCATACAATTTCTCGATATCCGGGAGTACCTGCGGCCGGTTGAGCCGCCGGTATTTTTCCAGTGCGCGTTTCACCTCGTCGATGGCGAGCGGTTTGAGCAGATAGTCCACGGCGTTGACCCTGAAGGCATGGATGGCGTACTCGTCGTAGGCGGTCGTGAAGATCACGGGCGCCTCGACGGCCGTCCGCTTGAATATCTCGAAAGCCGAACCGTCGGACAGATGGATGTCCATGAAAATCAGATCCGGGGCGGGGTTCTTTTCCAGCCATGCGACGCTTTGCATGACACTCTCCGTCGTGCCCGCTATCCGGATGTCCGGGGCCGATTCCGCGAGGATGCTCCTCAGGTCGTCGAGGGCCCCCATTTCGTCTTCTATGATCAGTACCCTCATCTCGTATGCTTTATGTTCATCTTGACCATCGGCAGGAAGACCCGGAATACTCCGTCACCCCCCCCCTCGGCTTTCTCGATGCGTATTTCCTTACCCAGCAGCAGCCTGTACCTGTTGCTCAGGTTGGTCAGCCCTATGCCGTTCGATTCGGGCGGCGTGAGCTTCGGATAGACCGGGTTGGCGATTACCAGTTCATTGTTATCGTTGAACGAGATCGTGATCCGCATGTGGTGTTCGCTGTCGATGATATTGTGTTTGACGATATTTTCGAACAGCGGCAGCAGTGAGAGGCTGGGCATGCGCATGTTCAGCGCCTGCTGCGGGATGTCGACCTCGCAGGTGTAGCTTTTGGCGAAGCGCACGTCCATCAGTTGCTTGTACGAATTTATGAAATTCAGCTCCTCGCCCAGAGTCGTCAGCGACGATTCCTTGAAGCGGATGATGTACCGGAATATCCCCGACAGGTTGCCGATGTATTCGAGGCTTTCCTGTTTCTTGTCGCCGCGTACGAGCGACGAGAGGTTGCTCAGTGCATTGAAAAAGAAATGGGGGCTTATCTGGTTCGCAATGGCGTTGTACTGGCTGCTGAGATTCTCGATCCTGAGCATCTCGATTTCCTTTTCATGCCGGTGCTCCTTGTTGATCATCAGCACGATGCTGCCGATCAGCAGGCATATCGTATAGGTGATGATCAGATACCCGACCTCGTCGTAGCCCAGCGTGAGCCACGGCTTTTCGGACTGCAGCGTGATGACCAGCATGGCCGTGAGGATGACTCCCGCGATGACGAGTGTGCCCATCAGGCACCGCACCAGGAAGAGGAACCGCCTGCTCAGGAATATTTCCAGCAGCAGGATGGTCGCCAGCCACAGGACGCAGAACCAGACGACCGATACGGTCGCCCGTTTCGACCACCAGGTGACTGTTACCAGCGTATTCCAGTATTGGCTCAGTTGGATCAGGAAAGCCGTCATCGGGACGGCCCACCGTGAACGCACAGCCTGTTCGAGATAGCCCATGTGTTTTCGTGTGTGTGAAGAAGGGGTGACGTTGCAGGCAAAAATAGTAAAAAAATATCACATTGTGTCATTCCCGTTCATCGCCTTGTTTTTCCCGATTATCGGCCTTATTCGCCTTTTTGGCGTGGTATGAGAACTTTATGGACGATTCGTAGCGATATTTACAAAAACTGATTTGTTCGTTTTACAGCCTTTCCTGGCAATCTTTTTTCGGGCTGTATGGGCTTTGAATCAGTAGGTTAATGAACTTTTGCAGCAAATTTTTCTAAACATTTTCAGCTATGAAGAAAAAACTACTTTTCTCAGCTTTTTTTTGTCCTCGGGGCCGCTTTTGCAGGTTGCTCGGATGACGAAAAAACCGTGGATCCCGTTGCTTTGGCGATCCCCGTCCTGGCGGAAGACGCCGTGACGCAGGTTTCGGTAGCCGTGACATGGGACGCCGTAGAGAACGCCGTGTCTTACGCCTGTACGCTCGACGGTGGCGCCGAGACGACCGTAACACAGCCTTCGGTGCGCTTCGACGGACTGGAGCCCGGTCGCAGCTATACTGTCAAGGTAAAGGCTGTCGCGGGGCAGGAGCAGTACCTGGATTCGGAATTCGCCCAAATCACCCTGACAACCCTGCCGGCCACGCAACTGGCGGCTCCTGTCCTCTCGGCGGGCGACGCCACGGAGAATTCCGCGACGGTCGTGTGGGAAGCCGTTCCCGATGCGGCATCCTATGTATATACGGTCGATGGCGGCGAGGAGCTGACCGTTACGGGTCTGTCGGCAGTCGTGACCGGGCTGGAATCCGGTATGCCGGCTACCGTGCGTGTGAAAGCCGTTTCCGGACAGGTGCAGTTCCTCGATTCCGAATTCGCCGAGCTGACGGTCACCGCCGCCATGGAACAGAATCCCTTTACGCTTTCGGCTGCCGAGACCGGGATGAACAGCATTTCCGTATCCGTATCTCCCAAAAGCAAGACGCGAACCTACTACTGTGGTTATGCCCTGAAGTCCGACTTCGACAAATACGCTTCGACGGAGGAATTTATCGGGTCGGTGCGCCGCAAACTCAGCGCTTCGGCCCTGATTGCGGGCGTTAGTTTCGAGGAGTACCTGGCCACACAACTCGTACAGGGTGACCATCCCTTCGAGTTCACCGGGCTGAAACCCGAAACCGACTATGTCGTCTACGCAGTAGGGTGGTACGCCCCGGGCGACCTGCTCACGACCGTCCTCGTATCGGCTCCTGCCACGACCCTTCCCGATGCGTCGGGCGAAGTGACGGTAACGTTCGAGAATGTCGCTTCCGACGGGTTCGATGTCGTCTGTACGCCCGATGCCGCCATCGAGAAATATTATGTCTATGTCCTGAAGACCTCTTCGTTGCCCATGCAAGTATTAATGGCCGGGGGACTGGAGGCGTTCAAGAAGGAGGTGATGCCCACCAAGGACGAGTATACCGGGACGCAGACCATCCGTAAGACCGGGCTGGCAGCCGGAACCTCCTATTCGGTCTGTGTGTTGGGCATCAGTAAGAGCGGCTCCGATTTCTGGATCGAGGCGACACAGAAGACCGAAAAGGCTGAATAAAAGATCACGTAAGAATTTCATAACCGATAAATACGAACAACAATGAAAAAGATCAGCAGAATTTTAATGTGTGCTTCCCTGTTGCTGGGTTTTGCCGCTTGCAGCGATTCCGATTCCGGTGACGACGGGGATAACAACGGGACGCAGCTCGCCGCACCCGTCCTCGCTCAGAGTTCGGTCGAGGAGACCGCTTTCTCCGTGACCTGGCAGGCCGTCGAGCATGCAAATGTATATGCTTATTCGCTCAATGGCGGCACTGAAGCGACCACGTCCGAAACTTCCGCCCGTTTCAGCGGCCTGAATCCGGGTACGGAATATACGGTCACCGTCAAGGCGCTCTCCACCGACCCGAAGTACACCGCATCCGATGCAGCCCAGATCAAGGTGACCACGCTCGCAGAGGATACTTCCGGAATGATCCAGTCGGCCGAGTTCGACGCACTTGTCGGTTCATGGGCCGGCAAGCAGAGCGTCAAATACGCTACGGGATTTGATCCTGCTACGGGCGGGTTTTTCTTCACGACCGAGGAGTGGACATTCGATGTCGAAATCATGGCACAGGTCGGCTCGCGGAAATACCGCAAGGAGAACTATCTCATCTGCCTTGGCCTCGGGGACTTCGAGAAAGAGGGCAGTGCCCGAACCTACGAACAGCTGATCGAAGAGGGCTTTTCCGTAGCCCGGGCTCTCGAAGGCTTCGGCCCCAAGTGGTTTCTCAAACTCCTGGAGGACGGATCGATCGTCGTCGAAGCTACTACCAAGTTCAATGTCCTGAGCTGGTTCACCACCGATGAGCTTGGCCCGGTCTACCTGCTCGGCGGTGCCGATGACAAGGCTTTCTCCGATTGCGAATGCGAACTTCCCGTCACGGTCGCCGGCGACGAACTGCGTGTGGGGTCGACCGTGATCGCCGAGAAAACCTGGACACCGTCGCTGTTCCAGTGGCATCCCAAGCAGGGCGCTTATGCGCGCTACTGCCTCGGTGTGTCCGACATCGTGCTGACGCGTAAGAAATAAGCCTTCATCCGGCTGCTTCAAGGCCCGTGTCCCCGACACGGGCTTTTTTGATGCCCGGGCATTTCCAAATAAATCCGGCATCGCCCCGGCTTGCATTATCTTTAACCTTGTTTTAGACAGGCGGCGCCTCGGCAAAATGCAAGTAAACTTGCTTTTGCCCTCGGCTTGCACTATCTTTGCAACCTAAATAATCAAGGTATGGCAGGTTCGAACTTTGTAGATTACGTGAAGATATTTGCCCGTTCGGGACACGGAGGGGCCGGCTCGGCGCATTTCCGCCGTGAAAAATTCGTGGCTTTCGGCGGCCCCGACGGCGGTGACGGCGGCAAGGGCGGCAGCATCGTCCTGCAGGGCGACAGCCAGTACTGGACGCTTATCCACCTCAAATACCAGCGCCACCAGTTCGCCGAGGACGGGCAGTGCGGCTCGGGAGCCCGCTCGTCGGGCCGGGACGCCCGGGACATCGTCATCCCCGTGCCGCTGGGCACGGTCGCCCGGCGTGTGGTTGAACAGGAGGACGGCACCACGCTCACCGAAGATGTCGGCGAGGTGACGGCCGACGGCGAACAGCTCGTACTGCTCAAAGGCGGTCGGGGCGGCCTCGGAAACTGGCATTTCAAGAGCGCCACGAACCAGACGCCGCGCTATGCGCAGCCGGGCGAGGAGGGCGACGAAGGCACCTTCATCCTCGAACTGAAGGTCTTGGCCGACGTCGGGCTGGTCGGGTTCCCCAATGCGGGCAAGAGCACCTTGCTCTCGGTGGTCTCGGCTGCCAAACCCAAGATCGCCAACTATGCTTTCACCACGCTCGAACCCAACCTGGGCATCGTCGAGGTACGCGACCACAAGTCGTTCGTCATGGCCGACATTCCGGGTATCATCGAGGGGGCGCACGAGGGCCGCGGCCTGGGCACACGCTTCCTGCGCCATATCGAGCGCAACTCGGTGCTGCTGTTCATGATCCCGGCCGACAGCGACGACCTCAAACGCGATTATGCGGTTTTGCTGGGCGAGCTTACGCAGTACAACCCCGAACTGCTCGACAAGCAGCGGCTGCTGGCCATCACCAAATGCGACATGCTGGACGACGGACTGATCGAAGAGATGAAATCCCACCTGCCCGAAGGCGTCCCGTCGGTGTTTATCTCGTCGGTTTCGGGGCTGAATATCCCCCGCTTGAAGGACATGCTGTGGGACGCGCTGCAACAGTAGCGAAATCCACCTCGCGGTTGGCGATGCGGAGCGTGTATTTCCCGTTGAAATAGTCGATTATCCCATATACGGAGCCTGTGCCCTGCGGTACGGGCTCCGTGGCATAGGTGCACGTACCTGCCGTGCGGACGATGAATTCCCGTCCCGTGTGATCCGCGATCCGCCGTTCGGTCGTCGCGGGGCGTCCGGTCTCGGGATCGGGGTCGCACCAGTTGCCCTGCTGCACGAACCGTACCCCTTCGAAATGCACGTAGGTGTCGGTATGCCGCATGTCTACCTCCCCGAACGTGAACGTCCGAGGCCGTAGGGGCCTGGTTTCCGCCTGCTTCCGCCGCAGGTACAGCGCCGCCTCCGCCTGGGGTATCCTCCCCGGCCCGGCATATTCGTCCGTGGGGCGCGTGCCGAGCATTACCTTGCCGCCGTAGTCGCACAGGAACAGCCCGTTGCAATGGATCGTGACCGCCGTGCCGACCGGGTAGTCGACGTAGAGTTCCGTGGCGTCCACGGCTATCGAAATCCCGCCGCTCGTGTCTTCGACGACCAGCGTTTTGTAGAATTCTCCGTAGAGGTCGTTGCCCGTCACCACGCCTTCGATCGTGATGTCCTCCGTGACGGCGGCCTGTGCTCCCGTGCAACGCGATTTGAGCGCAGCGATCGTGACCGTCCCCTGCGGCGTGTCGTCGTCGAATTCCAGCCCCGACGCCTTGTCGCACCCGGCGAGGGCCGTCAGCGCCAGCACGACGGACACGGCCGTGCGGAGTGCCGTGCGGGATATCGCCGGGAGCCGGTTAACGGGTCCAATCGTTTTCATCGCGCAGTTTGAGAATGTAACGCCCTTCCCCGGTGGCGTCGTATTGCAGGATTCCCGTGAGCGTACAGCGGCCGACGGGTACCTCGTCGTCCGCAAACCGGGCGTAGCTGCGTACATAGGTGTAGACCGCCGCGCCTGTGTCGTCCGTGAAACGCTTGTATCCGGCCCATGTCCCGGGCGTAAGGTCTTCCGGGGTGTAGCTTAGCGCCCCGATCCGTACCAGCGTGCCGCATCGCTCCGGCGTCAGTTCGCCGGGCGACAGCAGGGTAGGGGCAATGGGTTCCAGCGCCTCCCCGTTGCGGGTCACCGCTGCGTCCAGCGCCGCTTTCGACCCTATGTAATCGGTCGCGAAACCGCTTCCTGCGGCGGGCATCCGCCCGGCCTGCAATACCCCGTGGCTTTCGCCCAGCGCCAGGCCCCTGAGCCTGAGCGTGACCTGGCAGCCCTCCGGGAAATCGTTGTGCAGGTGGTCTATGCCCGCCATGACCTCTATCCCCGCTCCGTCCTCTTCGATGCAGAACGTGCGGTAGAAATTCTCGTCGTAATCGCTGGTGGTTACGCGCCCCGACACCACGATGTCCCCCGTGACGGGGAAGGTCGTCCCGGCGAATTTCTCACGCAGCTGCCGGATGGTCGCCGTGACGGGCTCGGGCGTGGCGTCGTCGCCGCGTTCCCCGAACCGGGAGTCGTAACACCCCGCCGCGAGCAGGGCCACGCAGAGCAGCGGCAACAGTCGCATAGGGTTATTGTTCGATGCGTGAATCCTTCAGACCGAGGAAATAGAGGATGCCGTCCAAGCCGATGGTCGAGATGGACTGCCGTGCCGTGGCCTTCACCTTGGGTTTGGCATGGAATGCGATGCCCAGGCCCGCGAGGTTGAGCATCGGCAGGTCGTTGGCGCCGTCGCCGACTGCCACCGACTGGGCGATGTTGATCTCCTCGAACTGGCACAGCAGGCGCAGCAGTTCGGCCTTGCGGCGCCCGTCGACCACCTCGCCGACATAGCGCCCCGTGAGCTTGCCCTGCTCGATCTCCAGCTCGTTGGCATATACGTAGTCGAATCCGTATTTCTGGCGCAGGTAGTTGCCGAAATAGGTGAACCCGCCCGAGAGGATCGCCGTTTTATAGCCCACACGCTTGAGGATCGTCATCATGCGCTCCAGCCCTTCGGTGATGGGCAGGTTACGGGCTATTTCCTCCATGACCGAGACGTCGAGCCCCTTGAGCAGGGCCACGCGCTCGGTGAAGCTTTCGCGGAAGTCGATCTCGCCCCGCATGGCGCGCGCCGTGATCTCGCGCACCGCATCGCCCACGCCGGCACGCTCGGCCAGTTCGTCGATCACCTCGGTCTCGATCAGCGTCGAATCCATGTCGAAGCAGATCAGGCGGCGGCTGCGGCGGTAGATGTCGTC
>OGFW01001520.1_pt1 | contig 17672 bp, 17 predicted proteins | sample 1570991 | NCBI WGS metagenome assembly OGFW01 (sample SAMEA2582074, study PRJEB24529) | metagenome | biome: Human gut stool | place: China | collected 2011
GCAGTATGCTCGGCCACTATGATGCCGGATTCACACTCCGCACCTACACCCACGCCACTCGGCAGATGCAGCAAAAGGCTGCTGAGAAAATGGGCAGTTTCATGGCACAGATTCGATAAGTCCCACAGGCAAGCAGAGCACCGGAAAGGAAACGGTTTCCTCTCCGGTGCTCTTTGAATCTTTCCGCACAGTTCGTTGTGTGGGTCACGGTGTGGGTCTGGCCGGTGTTTCCAGACAGTAATTTTTGAAAAGCGTCGAAGAAAAATGCCTTCGGCGTGAGGTATAACCGCAATTTGTGTGGGTCAAAGCTTTTCTTAAAAGTTATGAAAACAACGGAAATCATTCGATTTCCGCCGTTTTCTGGAGCTAATGATGTGACTCGAACACACGACCTGCTGATTACGAATCAGCTGCTCTACCGACTGAGCTACATTAGCATATTCACTTTTGGAGTCGCAGACCTGATTCTTACGAATCAGCTGCTCTACGCCAGCATGGGGAACGATGAGATAATTTAAGCAGAAAATATGATACCATACTTTTACCGGAGCGTCAACACATTTTCACAGGAAAACGAACTTTTTCTACTGTCGAACGGGGATAATACGAATTGTATATTATGGATTTTCCGGAGCTTCTGAAAAATGGGCGATTTGCCATCTTTACAAACGCCGGATTCGCGTTCCGCATGTAACTTTCTGTAAAAAGTTCATAATTTGACAAAAACCGCAGCCAGCGTCCGGTTTCGCCGGGAAGCGTTAGTGTTTACATAAAAATGACAATAATTTTCATCTACAAGGAGTTATTCACATTTTCCACAGAGTTATCAACATCGTTTTTCTTTAGTATTATCAACGTATTCAGACAAATATCTCCAAATATCCGCAAAACCGCAAACCCTATTTTCAACCAAATGAAAAAGCAAAAATCACTTTACATAACCGTTCTGTATTTACCCTTTTCTACGTACGCGCAAGGCTTTCTCCCTTGACAGCGGTCGATTTTAGCTAAAAAAACGGGACCAGACTTCCGTCCGGTCCCGCCTGTTCAAATTACATAGTCACTTGTCCGCGGCTCGCGCATCAAGTCCGCCAGCGTGACACCGGAAAAGTATTCCCGGCTCAGCTTATAATAGCCGTCCCACACTGACAGGGTACGGCAGTCCGCAGCCCGTGCGCAGGGGGCCGCGCCACTTTGCAGGCAGGCTACCGGAGCCAGATCTCCTTCCGCCAGCCGTAGAATTTCCCACAGGGTATACTGGTCCGGCTCCCGGGTCAGCCGGTAACCGCCGCCGATTCCGTGGACGCTGTCCACCAGACCGGCCGCCTTCAGGGCCGGCATCAGCCGCTCGATATATTTCAGAGAAATGTTTTGGCGGGCAGCAACATCCTTCATGGGAATGTAGCTTCCGTTGCGGTGTTCGGCCAAGTCCAGCAGGATCCGGATAGAATACCGCCCCTTTGTTGAGATCATAGTATATCCTCCTTGCTCCGTATTTTCGTCTTTATTATACCACCAGTTTTGTAGGTAAATCAACCGCTATTTCTACAGAATTCAAAAAACGTTGATATCCCGTTGATTTTCAGAAATCATCGTGCTATGATGGGGCCGAAAAAAGACGGCGCGTGTCCGCGGCGCACCCAACAGAAAGGAAGTAAACGATTTTGTTGGATTTTTTAGAGCAGGAGCAAATCAGTAAGGAGTTGTTGGAGGGCATCCGGAAATACCGGAACGCCTATCCCACCCCTCCGGAGCTGCAAAACCGGATCCCCAAGCCCCGCTACCATTACTACGGAAAGGAGGTCTGGGAAGCCTCTATTGCCGCCCTCCTGTGCGGGGAAAATCTGCTGCTGGCCGGCAGCAAGGCTACGGGTAAAAATGTGTTGGCGGAAAATCTGGCCCAAGTCTTTGCACGGCCAAGCTGGGATGTATCCTTTCATGTGAACATGGACGCCGCCAGTCTCATCGGCATGGATACCTTTGAAAACGGGCAGGTGACCTTCCGTCCCGGCCCGGTGTACCTCTGTGCGCAGCATGGCGGCTTCGGGATCTTGGACGAGATCAACATGGCGAAAAACGAGGCACTGGCTGTGCTCCACGCCACGCTGGACTTCCGCCGCGCCATTGATGTACCCGGTTATGATCGGGTGGAGGTGGATCCAGCCGCCCGCTTCATTGGCACTATGAACTACGGCTACGCCGGAACACGAGAGCTGAACGAGGCCCTGACCAGCCGGTTCGCGGTGATCCAGATGCCCGCCATTGACGGGGACGGTCTGGACCGGCTTTTGGGAGAGGAATTCCCCACGCTGGAGAAGAAATACCGGGGACAGTTCGTGCAGCTTTTCCTCGACCTGCAAAAAAAGTGTGAAAGCGCCGAGATCTCCTCTAAGGCGCTGGATCTCCGGGGTATGCTGGACGCTCTGCGGCTGATCCGCCGGGGGATCAGCGCCGGAACGGCGCTGGACATGGGTATCACCAATAAGGCTTTTGACAGCTACGAGCAGGGTCTCATCCGGGATGTTATTGCCGCCCGGATCCCGTCGAAGCTGGACCGCAGCCGACTGTTTACCGACTGATATGGAAACCTCCGGTTACAGCGCCCGCCAGCGGCGGGCCATCAATCAGGTGTGGACTGCCTGCGGGAATTACAAATTTGAACCGCAGTTTCTGGCCATGCAGTCTGACGGCCAGCCTGATCTTTATATGAACTGCGTCATTGGGTTGGTCCACAAATGGTTTGGGGATGAGCTTCCCAAGCAGTTGTTCGCCGCTTGGGCGGGGGACGCACGGCAGACCGTGTACGATGACCTTGCGTGGCTGGCTCTGGAAAACGCCGTTTATGAGAAGGAATTACCGAAGCGTCCCGCTTTAGCAGCACTGCGGCAGGCCCATGCTTCCGCGTTTTTTGAATCAGAATATCAGCTTTCCCGGCAGGAGTGGATGGAGAAAAACCAGCTGGTGTACGCCATACAGTCCGCCAGATGGAAAACCGTGCTTGGGCAGAGGCTGCCTGTGCTGACCCCTTGGGAAAAGGGACTGTCGGAGGCTCTTGCCTGTCCCGGTACCATGAGTGGAGAGGAGGTAGCGGCGGCGATCCGGACTGCCTTCCAAAAATATCTCCGCTTTGACGGCACCGCCCACGCCAAAACGCCCCTTACCCTCCATTTCGGAGAGCGGTGGGCGCCGCTGCTGACGAAGCTGTTCACCACGGAGATGGTCCGCACCGACGATCTGGCCATCGGCCGATCTGCGGCGGTGGGAGAAAACGGCATGGTGCGGGCGACCAATGCCCTGCGCGCCCATTTACGTTCCAATGAGCGGGAAACCGAGGATCGGGACTATGTGGAACGCTGCTTCGGCCGCAGTCTGTACGCTCCCAAGGAATTGGCGCTGATGGAGCAGCGGGACTGCACCGGAAACCATCTGGGCTGCCACCTCTGGTTCACCCGTGGGGAGCCGTCGCCCGACAAACCGGTCAGCGCCGATGCCCAGCGGCTTTTTCAACAGGCAGAGGAGCAGGCCAAGCGAAACCGGGCCGCTTACGTCAAAAACAGCGACCTCTATCAAAGCGCCCTCCTGCGGCTGACGGAGCAGATCCGCAACTGTATGCTGATCCACCAGCAGCCGGACGCCGTCTCCGCCCGACAGGGCCATCTGGACAGCCGGCGGGTCTGGCGGCTGCCAGTGCTGGGAGACGATAAGGTGTTTTTACGCAGCGATGAAGAAAGCACCCCCGGCTTTACGGTGGACCTGCTGTTGGACGGCTCTGCCTCCCGGCTTCACTGTCAAGAGACTATCGCCGCCCAAGGGTATATTCTGGCGAAAAGCCTTGCGGACTGCGGCATTCCCGTCCGCGTCAGCAGCTTTTGCAGTCTCCGGGGCTATACGGTGCTGCGGGTGCTGAAGGATTTCGGTGAGAAAAACGGAGAACGGAAGATTTTTGACTACTTCGCCGCCGGCTGGAACCGGGACGGACTGGCGCTGCGGATGGCAGCGGAGCTGCTGAATACCGCCCCGGCAGACAAGCACCTGCTGATCCTGTTGACGGATGCCAGCCCCGACGACAGCCACAAGATCCTCCCTACCGGCAAGGTCCCCCTCAGCCAGGACTATGACAGTCAGGTAGGTGTAGAGGACACGGCGGACGAGGTTCGGGCCTTGCGGCGGAAGGGTATCCGGGTGGCCGCCGTCTTTATGGGGGAGAACGCCAATGTCCCCAACGCCCATACCATCTACGGGCAAGATCTGGCTCCCATTCACCGGATGGACCAGCTTTCCGCTACGGCGGGACGGCTGATCCAAACGGAGATCCGGGAGCTGTCCGGCTGAATAAACAAACAAACACGCCATACCGGGAGGTATGGCGTGTTTGTTTGATTCTTTTGTGCCAATATTTCGTATTACTTCATGGTCACCACGGTGACGCCGTTTTCCCCCTCGCCGTAGACGCCCAGACGGAAAGACTTCACGTTTTTATTCCGCCGCAGGATATCATGCACCGCATTCCGCAGTGCGCCGGTGCCCTTGCCGTGGATGATGGTGACGGTTTCCAAATGGCCCATGACGGCGGTGGAGAGGAAGGTCTCCACCACGCTCTCCGCCTCCAGCGTCTCCATGCCACGGATGTCCAGTTCCCGGCTGGCAGCAGTGCGGAGACCGGTCACAGCGGTCCAGGTGGGCTTGGGGGCTTTTTTCTTCATGGCGGCCCGCTCATCGTCCTCAATGAGCCGTACTTCGTCGGCCTTGGCCTTCATTTTCAAAATACCGGCCTTTAGCTGCAAGGTGCCGTCGCTGCCCACGCCCACCACCTCTGCCGGTGTGGAAACACCAGGGATCTCCACCAGATCCCCCTTCTGAATGGGACGGCTGGGTTTGGGGATCGGCTCGGAGCGGGCATCCCGCTTGTCGATGGCGTCCTCCGCCTCGTTCAGCTGGCGGCGCAGTTCGGCTCTGGCTTCATTGGCGTTGATGGCCCGGTCTGCCTTGGCCTGCTCCTTCCGCATCCGTTCCAGTTCGGCAAACACTGCGTCGGAGGCGGAGCGGGCGTCCCGCAGGATGCGCTTGGCTTCGGCCTCGCCCCGGCTGCGGGCATTTTCCTTGGCCCGCTGCATCTGTTCCCGGAATTCCCGGGCTTTCCGGGCGTCCTCCTCCCGCTGGCGGTACAGCCGGTCAGTCTCCTGCTCTCGCTTTTCCAACGCCTGCCGCTTGGCCTCCAGTTGGGTCAGCACGTCCTCAAACCGAACGCTGTCCTTGCTCATCTGCGATTGGGCGTTGGTGATAACTTCATCGGGCAGGCCCAGCCGCCGAGAGATGGCAAAGGCATTGGACTTGCCGGGGATGCCGATCAGCAGTCGATAAGTAGGGCTGAGGGTCTCCACATTGAACTCGCAGGAGGCGTTCTCCACTCCCGGCGTGGTCATGGCAAAGGTTTTCAGCTCTGCGTAGTGGGTGGTGGCGGCAGCTCTGGCCCCCAGTGCCCGGACGTGCTGAATGATGGCAATGGCCAGCGCCGCACCCTCCACCGGGTCGGTACCGGCTCCCAGCTCGTCGAACAGGATCAGACTATCCCGGTCCGCCTCCTGTAAAATCTCTACAATGGTTTTCATGTGGGCGGAGAATGTGGACAAGCTCTGCTCGATACTTTGCTCGTCACCGATGTCGGCCAGCACCCGTTCGTAAACGGACACCTCGCTGCGGTCCCCGGCGGGGATGTGCAGGCCACATTGGGTCATCAGGGTCAGCAGACCCAGTGTTTTTAAGGAAACGGTCTTACCGCCGGTGTTGGGGCCAGTGATGACCAGGGTATCAAACGCGCCGCCCAGTTCAATATCAATGGGTACCGCCGTTTTTTTGTCCAGCAGAGGATGCCGCGCCTTCCGCAGACGGATCAAGCCGTCCCGCCGCACCTGGGGGCGAATGGCGTCCATCTTATAGCTCAATTCGCCACGGGCGAAGATCAGATCCAGCTGCACCAGCGCGTCATGATCCCACTGAATGTCCCGCCGGTGGGCGGCGGCATCGGCGGACAGCTCCGCTAAAATGCGGTCGATCTCCGCCTGTTCCTTGGCCTGTAATTCCGCGTATTCGTTGTTGGCCTGCACCACTCCCATCGGCTCTACGAATACCGTAGCGCCGGTGGAGGAAACATCGTGGATCAGTCCCGGCAGATTGCCCTTCTGATCCGCCCTTACGGGGACCACAAAGCGCCCATCCCGCTGGGTGATGATGTTGTCCTGTAAGACCTTGGAATAGCTGGGGGAAGAGATGATCTTCTGCAAAATCTGTCGGCTTTTTGCCAGCGCCGCCCGCATGTGACGGCGAATGTCCGCCAGCTCCGGGCTGGCGGCGTCGGCCACGGTGTTCTCGTCGCTGATGCACCGCCGGATCTTATCCTCCAAGAACCGGTTGCCGTGGATGGACAGAAAAATCTGGTCGAGAGCGGTAGGCTCTGCCGCGTCGGCATTGAAATACTCCTTGGCCCGGCGGGCAGCATACAGCAGATCGCCGATCCGGATCAGCTCCGGGATGTTGAGGCTGCCGCCCCGGTCCGCCCGGTCCAGCAGGTCCTTTACCGGCTTGACGCCGGAAAAACCCGGCGCCCCCCGCAGGACGATCATGGCCCGTGCGCCGTCGGTCTGATCCAGCAGACGCAGCACGTCCTCATAATCTGTTTCCGGCCGAACCGCCAGCGCCAGTTCTTTGGCCTCCGGACTGACCGCCTGCTCAGACAGTAGTTGGAGAACCCGCGGCAGCTCCAAGGTGCGGATGGATTTATCAAATAATTCGCTCATAATCGCTCCTTACCGTATAAAAGGCACGGTATCATACAAAATGTAATCAATCAGGATGGCTCATTCATGCACCGGACACTCTTATAGAAGTCCAGCGTCCGGAATCCCCGCTCCAACTGGGCGGAGACAAAGGCTTCGGCGGCAGCGGACAGCCGCTTTTGGGCCTCCGGTCCCAGTGTGAAGGAATAAAGCCGCTTGGGGTCGCCGTAAACGATGTGCCGCAGGGCGGCCAGTGAATCCCGACACAGTGGAAGACCCCGGCGCCCCTCTCCGCAGGTCCCGCAGCGGAGAACGCCCTGCAAAACGTCGAAATACGGCTGCTGGGGATCGGGGCAACCGCAGTAGGCGCAGGCGTCCGCCAGAGGCTCGTAGCCCGCCAGACACAGCAGCTTGATCTCAAACGCCGCTTTCACCAGCGGCAAAGGCTTTCGCAGAACGGAAACGGCGTACAGCCCGTTGAGCAGGTGGCTCAAAAGCCCCTGATGGGGTGCGTCCTCTGTGGTGACGGCCTCCGTCAGCTCCGCCAGATAAAACCCCAGCGCCATCGCGTCCAGATCCGCCCGCAAGCCGTTGAACAGTTCCAGAGTGGCCCCCTCGTTGGCGTAGTACCAGTCGCCCTTTTTGTAAAGCGTCCACTCGGAGTAGGCCAACGGCTGGGCGCAGGCGGCGAATTTGCACCCCTTGCGGCAGACGCCCCGGGCGATGACAGAGAGCTTGCCCCGCTCCGCTGTCAGGAGGGTTAGGATCTTATCGGCGTCCCTTGTCTCCGTCTCCCGGAGGACTACGCCCTTTGTCACAATGTACGGCGACGACGCCATCAATTCACCACCTATGTACGGAGGCCCCGCCTCCGAAAGAAAATCAGCGTCCGGCAGACCCGGCGCGGTAAAGCAGATAGGCCAACGGATCTCCGGTATCCGAAAACAACGTCCAAAGCGAAGGTTCTTTCATCGTACAGCCCTCCCTGATGGATAGTCTGTGTCGAAAAGTCCCGCTTATAGCTGGAAAATGCTTCGTACAGACCCAATTATAGCAACCGGACAGCTTTTTTTCAAGCGGAGGTTGCTGCATGCGCTCCTCCGCTTCATCCGTGCCGAAACTGCCGCAAGGCATGGCACGAATGAAAAACAGCCGCAAGCCATCAGAACATGGCTTGCGGCTGTTTGCGCCTATTACTTGCTTTGTTGTCAAAAAGCGAATTACTTCAGTGCCTCATAGGCGGTCAGAGCTTCCCGGATCGCCGCCTTGTCGCTGTCCGTCACGGAGCAAGGGTGCGATCCCACAGGGAGCCACCTGTTCCTTTAGCGGCGTTCCCAAAAGAGTGTTCCCGCTTTCTGAGAGTTTTCGAATGGCAGCCCCGCCAAAGCGGTATTTACTGCCCGACCTGTGCGTTATACTGCGCGGCAAAGTTGGAGGCAGGAGCGCCGAACAGATAGCTGTTGACCGTTCTATCAGCTTTTTCGAGACGGAACATAACATTTCCCTCTCCCTTTAACGCAGTCAGCACCTCATCGGTGTAAGCCTCATCGACGAAAACTCTGTCATCGCCGCAATACATAGTACCTGTTATCTTGTGGTCTGCACCATCGGGCGTTCTCATGGTGATGTTATATTCATCCCAATAGCGCTCAGAGCTGTTTTTGACCTGTCTGCTGCCATATTCATAGAGGAATATCATAACATTATCGTCCAGATCCACCATTACATTCGCATACAATTTTGAATTTGTTGTTGCGCTGTTGCTAAAAGTACTTACGAGATATTCGTCTTCCGTAATATACCATTCATCTGTTGGCTGATTGAAGTCATCCACAGAATAGTCGATGCGCCAATCGCCGAATGACTGTCCGCATCTTTCGCAGGTACCGCTTTCGGTCGTGTGGCCCAGAGCGGGAACGGTTTCCTGTGCCACCAGAACCTCGCCGCACTCGGAGCAGCGCTTGCCCTCTGTCAGCCCGGTCTTCGTGCAGGTGGGCTCCACTGCCGGCATAACTTCCTCCACATGGGTATGCTTGTCGGTGCTTCCGCTGTTGGTATTTCCGCTGTTGGTATTTCCGCCATTGGTATTTCCGGCGTTCCCGCCTCCGCAAGCCACCAGAGGCAGCGTCATTGCCACCGCAAGCAAAATTGTTGTCAACTTTTTCATCTTCTGTCTCCCTTTCGTTGTCTTTATATTTGCAGTGCGTTTTCCGCACAGGCAAATCCTTCCCAGCGCCCGGTCAAAACAAGGTTTTTTCCTGCTCCGCAAACAGCTTGTCATTGATCTCCCCCAGGGGCAGCTGATGGACCACGCCATAGCTGATAATGGCGTCCCGTCTGGTGCGGGGATACAGTTGGGCGTAGCCCCCCTGCGTCAGCATCCGCTGGGTCTCATCCAGCGTGATGCCAAGACCGACGCAGATGCACAGCAGCCGATCCCTGGAAGGATTCCGCCGCCCCGCAAACACCTGATGCAGATAGACCTCGCTGATGCCGGACCGGAGGGCCAGCTCCGCTTTGGTCAGATCCTTCGTTTCGTAAAGTTGCGTCAGCCCCGCCAAGCGGTATAAAAACGTTCTTCGTCTGATGGAGGCATTTTAAAGATGAAAGAGTCCAAAATCACCTCGGAAAAGCAAAATCTCTGCCCGCTTTGCAGAGTTCCCCTCCCGGATGGCGCATCCTTCTGTCCCCACTGCGCCCGCAGTATCAAGCCCTGGACACAGCAAAAGGCCCCCAAGCCACTGCAAAAGAAGTTCCTGCACATTGCCGCACTGGTGACAGCGCTGGCCGTGATCGCCAGCTGCACCTGACAAGCTGTACTGTTTCCGGCTGGAAAACCGGCGTGCTGGCCTACGGCACCACCTGGGTCAACGCCATGGACTGCCGCTTCGAGGACAATCAGGTGGGATTCCGCTTCAACGCCGAGGGTACCGTCATCACCCACACCCAGTATGCGAACAACGAGTTCTTCCACAACGGCACCGCCGTTCTGCTGAAGAGCGTACCCGCCGAAAGCCCCCTGTCCTTCCCCGGCAGCGTGTTCGAGGACAACGATACCGACATTGACAACCGCTGCGGACGGGAAGTGAACATTTCGCAGACGACCTTCCGCTGACAGCTATTTGAAAAGAGGACCCATCCGTATTGGATGGGTCCTCTTTTGCGCGACGGGAATCGCCTGTGCATACTGCCGCTGATTTCTTTGCCGATTCGATCTTCTGTCATTATCTCGTCCCATTCAGCGTCAGCTTAGCTTTCTCCATTGTGATGACAAGAATGGGAATCAGGATGATCTGTACAAGGATGCCGGGAAGCGCATTGGTCACTGCGCCCGCAAGAAAAAGAGAGCGGTCAAACACGGTATGCTGCAAGCCCGCCATCATAAACTGTACACCGCCCCACACCAGGCGGCCTACGATCATAGCGGCGATCAACGTGACATACACAGACCAATTTCTGCGGGGGAAAATGCGGTATAAGATCCCGGAAACCGCGCCATAGGCGGCCAGTTCAAACGCCATGGCCACTGCCGTATAAGCCGTAGGCATCCCAAAGAGAAGGGACCGCAGCAGCGGGGAAACAAATCCCACCGCCAGTCCCCACGGCCAGCCGCAGACAAAGCCGCACAGCAATGCTGGAATGTGCATTGGGCAGAGCATGGATCCGATCTCAGGGATCTGTCCCGTCAGAAACGGCAGGACCAATGCAATGGCAAGATACAGCGCCGAGTAGGTAAGCTTTCTGATCTGCACAGAAGAACGTGCATCGTTCCGGGTCATAGGCATGCAGTATCTCCCATCTCCGTCAGCAGTTGGCGAATATGCTCCATCGCGTCATCCATGATGGCAGAAGATTTCTGGCTGACGCCTGCCACATAGGTGTCGCAGAGATTCATGGGGATCAGCACCCGGTAGGCCGCGCTGGCAGCAACGGCATTGGCCATTGCCGGAGAGATCTCTCCCATCAGCGCGTCGGCAAGGGCTATCCCCATAGGGCCAACGATGATCCGGGCAGTCCGGCTGGCAACAATGACCGGGTTTTCACCGGTCGCCACCCGGTCCGCACCGGCACGCATCATGCTCTCTGACGCGGCGCTGTTGGTCCCGACGGCCATGACCTCCACCTGCGGGAAGGATTTTTTGATGCTTTCCACCAGCCGTTTTCCAAGCTTTCCGCCCTGACCGTCAATCACAAGAATCGTCATATCAAAACCATTCCTTTCATCCCACATAAATAAATGTACCGGACGCAGGCGCGCCGTATGCTTCCTGAGTAAGTGCACGGAGCGCCTCTCCCCCATCTGTATCACTGAACAGGCTCGGATACATGGCCTTGGCAAGCAAAACCGCCGCGCCGGTCCGTCTGGCCTGACCGGAAAGCAGCTCCTCGGAGAGCAAAATGACCCGGCCATTCCGGACGGCATCCAGCCCGGACCAGCCCTCCCGTGCTTTCAACGCACCGCAAACCGTTTCCGCCTGTCGGGTGGACGACACTCCGCTGCCAAGGACGGAGCGCTCCACGACCTTGACGATCACACCGGGATCTTTACGCTGGATCCAGCCGTCATCCACAATCAGTGCGTCATTTTGCAGCTTTGCGGACACGTCATACGCCCCGGCATTCAAGATGATCTGATGCTCGTCAGATGATTTATGGACAGTGTGGTAGTCCTCCGCCGTCTCCCAGTAAATATAGAAGCGCTGGCACTCAAAGAGTCCGCTCAAACGGTCCTCCAGCAGTGTTTGATAGTAGAGCAGCGCAGTTTCTGCCGTTTGGCCGCTTTCATCCGCGCCGGTGTTTTCTGCCTGGTCAGCGGGAACGGTTTCCGTTGCGGTCAGCTCACCGGTGGTCGCATCCTTTGCGCCGGTAGCTCCCCCATTGGCATCATGCTCCGGTGTTTTTCCGCCGTCCCCCTGCTGCGTGAGGGTTTTGTCCGCACCGGGAACGATCTCAGCGTCTGCGTCCTCCGCATACGTCTTTCGGTCGGAATCCGGGTCCGTTGCGGTCGGGGCATCCGCATCCGGTCTGACATCCTCTTCTGCCGCAGGATCGTCTTCCGCGTCCTCAATCTGTTCGGCCTGTCCCAGTTGGTCCTCCGCCGCCTCGCCGTTCTCATCGGGGATCGGATCCACAGGCACGGTGGTCCGGGTACGGCAACCCGTCAGGGTCAGCAGCAGCACCACAGTCAACAATAAAAGCTTTGCGTTTTTCATTCTTGCTTCCTCTCAGGCGTGGAGACACTCCACATACTTCAAGCGAAATTTTGTTCTCCGGTCTGCATTGTCATACAGCAGCCGCTCCGTTTCGGTTAAAAGACTTTGCAGTTCGGCCCGCTGTTCCTCCCCCATGGCATGGGTACTGTATGCAGACTCCTCAAAAAGTGCAGCGGCATGACGGAACTGCGCGGCGTATTCCGGAGAAACGGTTTGGGCCAGCGCAGCGTCCCATTGGGAGAAGGGGCGATTCCCAACGCCTTTTCCACAGTGATCCAGATAGGCAGTCAGATGCAGAAACATGGCGCGGATCGCTTCCCCGCAGTCAGGGGAGTTAAACGCCGCCCGCCGTTCCATTGCCTTGCGCCGCCGGGCGTCAAACAGGACGAACGGTAGGAAGGGCAGCGTCAGCAGGGCCAAAATCAGGATCGTCAGCACGGCGATTTTTAGATAGTCGATGCGCTTGGGACGGCTGATTTCCTGTTCCTGTTCATAAATATGCTGATAGTCCTGCGTATTCTGCGTATCTCCGGACGTCTCTCCGGCGGTTTCCGTATCCAGCCGGTTTTCCTCACGGGCGGTCTGGGGCGGTTCCTGCTGCGGCGTATAGTCTGCGTCGGAAACAAGCTGTTCGGCAGCATCCAGCCGATCCCGCACATGCTCAGAGGCTTCTTCCACCCCCATGCGAACACCAGGAGCCAAGAGCTGTACCGTCAGAAAAACGGCCATGACCGCCAGCAGAAATACCAGTCTGCCCCGCAGGGTATCCACAGGCAGGGCCAACAGCGCCAGCAGCGCAAAAATCAGCACATTGACAGCCGCCGGAGGAGTCAGTCCGAACCAGATCTCCCCGCCGGCCAGGGCCAACGCCGCCAGAAGCGGAACGATCTTGCTGCCGCGCAGGTATGCAAGCAGGAGAACACCGGCCGCTGCCGTCACCAGCAGGCCTAATGCCAGAACCGGGCTGGCCGCGTCCGAAACCTCAAAATAATCGTAGGCATAGGCATTAACCGCCTCGCTGGCCGCAAACACCAGATTGCACAAGCACTTCAGGCTTTCCCTGGCAGGCTTGAGGGCCAGAAGCAGCACTGCCGCAAGCAGCGGCACACCGGCAATGGGGAGTGCTGTTTTCCACGGTTTTGCCCGCTTGCTTTTTTGAAAATCAAATTGTAACCCAACCGTTTGATGTTTCATGAACATTCCTTAAATTTCAAGATATTCCAATTCCTGCGCCATATTCTTCCGTGAAAAGGGTACAACTGTCACCCCGCCGCAGCTCTGTGCACCGCCGTCAGACAGCAGCACGGTCACACGGTTGCCAGCCTGCAGCAGGGAAAGGCCCCAGGGCAAGGACGGCGCGCAGACAACGGTATGCGCATAGACATCCCCGGACCATTTGCGGAAGCAGTCGCAGATGCTTTCCGCATCCGGTGCGGCAGCGGCAGTCAAAATCTGCTCACGCACCGCTGTACAGTCCTGCTGATCCTGTACTGTGCACAGAGAGAGCTCCTCTAATTCCCTGTTTTTCCAGCCAACAGAATGGGCGATCCCCTGTTCTGTCAAGGATCGGGACAAGGACAGCAGCGCTGTCATGGCCGCGTCCAGCGCATCCGCGGCATCTTCCCGTACCGTGATGGAGGTATCCAACAGCAGCAGAACCTCCTCCGCTACCGGAAGCCCCAGTTCCCGCACCATCAGGGAGTCTGTCTTTTGGGAGAGCTTCCAGTGGATCTGCCGGATGGGATCGCCGGGGACGTATGTACGGAATCCGAAGGTCTCACTGGGATCGTGCCCCGGATGGGTGGAAGACCAGCGCTCGCTGTCCGCCGTGACCGTTTCATTTTCCGCAAGGGTGATCCGCACATCAAACAGCGGTGGCTCGACGGTCACTAAGCGAGTGCTCTGAACCGTCAGGGCACAGCGGTACAAGCCAAACCAATCCTGCACAGCCGCGTCGCTGAGAGAAAGCATGACCGTACCGCAATGGGCGGTACGCAGCGTACCTGCCGCGTCAGGCGCAAACCGCGAGGCCGAGAACTTCACCGCCGTTTCCTCCCCGGTCAGGCGGCTGCGGCCCCGAAGCACTGCCGTCAGCACCGCTCCGGGCAGAAGGCCCTCTGCCCGCACGGAGCATTCCGCGGCATCTCCCTGTTTGCAGCAGTCCGGCGCAGATAGATGAACCGTTACCCGTCTGGCTGAACGCACCGCGCAGAGGACCGACGCAGCCGGCAGGAAAACCGAAGCGGCCAAAATCGTCCGGGTGCCGGTATTGTTCTCAAAGAAATACAGCAAAATGGCAAACAGCAGCCATGCGCCGTAAGCAAATCTCCGTTTCCGCATCATGCCTGTCTGCGGTCCGGAACTTCCACCGTTTCCAGCAGTTCGTTCAGTACCTGCGTAACCGTTCCGCCGGACAGCCGTGATTTCTGGTTAAGGATCACACGATGGGCGCAGACATCATGGAAAATCGCCTGCACATCGCCGCCTGTCACATAATCCCGGCCCTCCAGATACGCATGGGCCTTGGCCATACGGTCAAGGAACAGGGTGCCGCGGGGGCTGATGCCCACCTCCACCATGGGATGCTCCCGGGACGCCATGGCCAGACGGGTAATATAGTCCAGAATACTGTCCTTTGCTGTGACGGCCCGCACCTCCGCCTGCATCCGCAGCACATCGTCACGGGTGACCACCTGCGCCACGGAACCAATGGGATCTGTGCTCTGGCGGTCCCGGAGGATGGACATCTGGGCCTCATAATCGGGATAACCGATGGAAAGCCGGACAAGGAACCGGTCCATCTGGGCATAGGGCAGCAGTTGGGTGCCTGCGGTTCCTACATTGTTCTGGGTCGCGATCACCGCAAAGGGCTTTTGCAGCGGATAAGTTGTGCCGTCCACCGTGACCTGACGTTCTTCCATCGCTTCCAGCAGGGCGGACTGGGTTTTGCTGGACGTCCGGTTGATCTCGTCCCCAAGCAGCAGGTTGGTATTGCTCACCACGCCGCTCTTGTACTCAAAGCAGCCGCTGTCCTTGTTGTAAATGGAAACGCCCACAATATCGGACGGCAGCACATCCGGCGTGAACTGGATGCGGTTATAGGTCAGGCCCAGTGTGCGGCTCAGGGCCACCGCCAGCGTTGTTTTGCCGACGCCGGGGATATCGTCCAGCAGAACATGTCCGTCGGCCAACAGCGCCATCAGGATCTTTTCTATGACCTCACGCTTGCCCACCACGGCCTTTTCCACTTCAACAATGATCGTTTGCAATTCACGGTTCATACGATAAGTCCTCATTTTCTACCATCGCTTGACAAGGGCAGACACGGTTTTGACGGGCAGAAATGTCTGCACCTGACAGGGATGGATTTTCGAGTGATTTTTATTTTTTGAGATGCAGGTGGGCTGGCGCCCACCAAGGTGAAAAGAGCAAAAAGCGCCGAAAAGACGCGCTGTCAGGCGTGTTTGCCCTTGTCGAGCGATGGTATGGTTTTGATTGCCGTACAACACAGCAGTCCCAAGTGGTCCGCTCTGTTCTAAAGCAATAAGGATGCCCGCACATCCGTCTTGTGACGGATGTGCAGGTCTCCTGCGGCTTGTGCCTCGTGATTTACTTTGCGGGAACGGTCAGCGTCTGACCCACATAGATCATAGATGCATTCTTGATCTGGGGATTGGCAGAGAATATCTTGCTCCACAGCTTGCCGCTGCCGTAGACCTTAGATGCGATCTTCCAGAGGGAGTCGCCGGACACAACGGTGTAGGTTCCATTCTCTGTCGTGGTCGCGGACTGGCCGGGCTTCGCAGACTCAGCCGGCGCCGCGGTGGCCGTTACCGTGATGCGGCCCTGAGGGGCGGCATAGGCGTCGCCCACCACATTCCCCAGCTCTTCGCTGATGTACATCCACACCACATCCCGCACAACGGCCTTGGTGATGGCAGACTTCTCGTTAGCCTCCGCAGCCGCCTTGAACATATAAGAGGAGTCCATGCCGTTAAAGTTTGCGTTGTGGGTAATGACCGCATAGGTAGCGTTCGGATCGAACGCTTTGCCGTTTACATCGGTGATCGTCACACGGCTGACGGAATTCGCCTTGAACCAGTACTTGCCGTAAGCTTCTCCCTTGTCATAGGCCCGATCCGCGTTGACGCTGTAAGTCAGGCCCGCAGCCTGCATAAAGGAAGCGCAGGCATCGGCGGATGCACCGCCGTAGGGCAGCGCCTGAGAGGCCGCCTCCAGAGCTTCCAGCAGTTCAGCGCCGCTCATGTAGATCACAGCCACCTTGTTGGGATAGGGCAGGACGGATGCCAGCTCCGCCGCGCCGAACTTGCCGGCAGCAATGTCGGCGCGCAGATTGCCGCCATTCCAGAGGGCAACAATGTGATCGGCGTCCACCTCCACCTTGGTGTTGCCGGCGGTCACATCGTCCTCGTCAAAATACGCATTGATCTTGCCGGACACGGCAAACCACCGCAGCGCGTCGGTCCACAGATCGCCCAAATTGGTCTCCGCCTTACGGGCCGCGTTGTCCGCGCCGGACAGCACCACGCTGCTGTAAGCCTCCAGCGTATCATCCAGTTCCAACTCATTGCCGTGGGCATCCACGAACTTGGATGCGGACACGGACGTGGCCATCACGCTGAGTGCAAGCCCCAGCGTCAGCACAAGGCTGATAAATCTGTTTCGTTTTTTCATAGTTTCCTCCCAAAATAAGTTATGCAAGCATTTCCCGCAGCATCAAACAAAAAAAGGCACCAATACCCTCCTTGGGAGGACACTGATACCTTCGTAATATCTGTATTGCCTGAGCGTATAAAAACATATGCGGAAAATGTCAGCTTGTGCCAACTTTGCCAGCTTGTGCTGACGGAGGAATTTTATCAAAAAAGTTTTATGTTGTCAATACGCCATTTGCCATGCTGCAATTTCCGAAAGATTCCGGTTGCGCGGGGTGGCAAAATCCGGTATGATAGAGAAAATACGAAAAGGAGAGCCGCCATGATCGAAGAAATGCTGGCATATAACCGCGAATTCGTCCGGTCCAAGGGCTACGAAAAGTTCCAGACCAGTAAGTTCCCCGACAAAAAAATCGCCATCCTCACCTGTATGGACACCCGTCTGGTGGAGCTGCTCCCCGCGGCGCTGGGCATCCGCAACGGCGATGTGAAGCTGATCAAAAACGCCGGCGGCATGATCACCGGCCCCTTTGACAGTGCCGTGCGCAGTCTGCTGGTGGGCATCATCGAGTTGGGCGTGGAGGAGGTCATGGTCATCGGCCACACGGACTGCGGCGTAGCCCACATCAATGCCGACATGATGATCCGCCACCTCATTCAGCGAGGCATCTCTCAGGACCATATTGATATGATGCGCTACTGCGGCATTGACTTTGAGGCCTGGCTCCGGGGCTTTGACTGCGTGGAGAACTCCGTGGCGGAGACCGTGGACCTGCTGCGCAACCATCCCCTTATGCCCGCCGATGTTACCATCCGAGGCTACGTCATCAACACCGAGACCGGCGAGTTGGCCCCGCAGGAGTAAAATCCGCAGCAGGCTCCGATCCCAACTGGGCCGACGGTGTATATTTTCGGCCTGAAACTGTCGATAAAGTGGTAAATCCTCCGTACCGGTAAGGAAGGGTGTGCGCGGGAAACCCAAGAAGGGGAAACGGGCGATGCGCCGCCAG
>OGFW01001530.1_pt1 | contig 17542 bp, 13 predicted proteins | sample 1570991 | NCBI WGS metagenome assembly OGFW01 (sample SAMEA2582074, study PRJEB24529) | metagenome | biome: Human gut stool | place: China | collected 2011
AAACTACAAACTATACGCAAAAGGACTGGCCTTCGGGCTGGTCCTTTTGTGTTATGTAAAATAGTTAATGTATCAATAGGTGTGATTGCAAGTCTAATAATAGAATAAAAAAATTAATAATATAGGCTTAGGCCAATAAATATAAGGGTTTTAAATACCCCCTTGTAAAAGTAGGAAATAAGTTCTTGCATTTTTAGATTTAGTGGTCTATAATGAAATTAATTCCTAGTGATACACAAGGTTTTATAAATGAAGTAGGATAAGTGCTTTATAACATGGGGTGTGTTAGCACTAACTTTTACAAAGAGAGGCAAGATATATGAGGATTTCCACAAAAGGTCGCTATGCATTGATGGTTCTCATCGATTTAGCAGAGCAAGGTCAGGATAAACCGGTTTCCTTGCGATCCGTTGCAGAACGACAAGGTATATCTGAGAAATACCTTGAGGGTATTGTGGCTCGTTTGGGTGCCGCTAACCTAGTGGATAGTATTCGTGGTAAATACGGAGGCTATCGCTTATCTAAAAGCCCTAAAGAGTACACTATTATTGAAATTTTGCTTGCCACGGAAGAATCCATGGCTATCATCTCCACTCTTGATGAAGGGGTGAGTACTGATACAGTAATCAATGAAAGAACTGTTGGTTTCTGGGCAGGATTACAAAACTATATTCATGATTATCTAGAAAACGTAACTCTTCAAGATGTAATTGATGGAACTTACGCTAAGCTTGATACAAAATATGACAATTGGGATGGTTCTATTTAATAAGGAGTGACTATTATGTCTAATATTGCAAAATCTTTCGTTGAATTAATTGGTAAAACACCTTTGTTGGCAGCTACACGTTTTGGTAAAAAATATGGCGCAGATGCAAATATTTTTGCTAAATTGGAATACTTTAATCCAGGTGGATCTGTTAAAGATCGTATTGCTGCAGCAATTATCCAAGCAGCTGTTGAATCTGGTGAATTACAACCAGGTGGTACAATCGTAGAAGCTACATCTGGTAATACTGGTATCGGTTTATCCGCTGTTGGTGCTGCTCTTGGCTATAAAGTTGTAATCGTAATGCCAGAAACAATGTCCATCGAACGCCGTAAATTGATGCTTGGCTATGGTGCTCAACTCGTGTTGACTGATGGCTCTCTTGGCATGAAAGGTGCTATTGCAAAAGCTAAAGAAATCGTAACAGCTACAGCTGGTGCCATCGAGGCGGGTCAATTCGTAAATCAAGCAAACCCAGCAATTCACTATAAAACAACTGGTCCTGAAATCTGGCAAGATACAGATGGTACAGTAGATATCTACGTAGCTGGTGTTGGTACAGGTGGTACTTTGACTGGTGCAGGTCGTTATTTAAAAGAACAAAACCCTGACGTAAAAGTTGTAGCTGTTGAACCAACTGATTCCCCAGTATTGTCCAATGGCAAACCTGGTCCTCACAAAATCCAAGGCTTAGGCGCTGGTTTCATTCCTGATACTTTGGATACTAATATATACGATGAAGTAATCCAAGTAACTAACGATGATGCATTCGCTACATCTCAAGCATTTGGACATACAGAAGGTATCTTAGTTGGTATTTCCTCTGGTGCTGCTCTTTGGGCTGCTCAAGAATTGGCTAAACGTCCTGAAAATAAAGGTAAAAACATCGTAGTAATTCTTCCTGATACAGGTGAACGCTACTTGTCCACTGCATTATTCCCAGAAGTATAATAGAATATGATTAGTGAAAGCAATAATCTGTCTTTCCTGATATAGTAAGGCCCCTCGGTAGAGGGGCTTTTTCTAATGTTACAATTTTATATAAGAAAAAGGAGCTACTAGATAGCTCCTTTTTTGTTATGGTATGTATTTAGTTGTTATTATCTACCGTTTTTAACGATATTGTCCATCCAGTTGAATAATTCGTCTAAATCGTAGTCGCCAGAATGGTCTACATCAAATGGTGTTGCCATATCTACGTTGTACCCAAGGTTTTGAGCACGTGTACCTACGATCAATGGGATGGCTACGGATGTATTGCTATCGGCTGTACCATAGCGGATACGATAGTAGCGTGCATTTGTCGCTGCTGGAGAACCGAGATAGTTCATTGGATTCATCATAGTAACGATTTTAGCATTTTCTACGTATACATCTTGGTTAGGTGTTGTATCGTGTAATGCAGCAGTAATTGTAAAGTGATTATTATCTGTAGCACTTGTACCGAATAAGTTGTTCTCGCCAGAGTCATTAGAACGGGAGTCGAATGCACCTGGTGCTTTAGAACGGCTTACAAATTGGTTGTAAGCTTCCCAGTTAATATCTTTAATAGCTCCGGTTTTATTATCTCTTACAAGGTATGTATGTTTAGATAAATCAGTACCTTTAGCTTGTGCTTTATTAGCTGCATCAATAATAAACGCTTTCACATAATTTTTGAAAGTACCATTACCATTCTTATCTAATTTTAAGACACGTCCCATAGAGTCATGTAATTGTAAATTATTTACGTATTCAGGGAAGTGTTCACTTAGTAAGTTGGAGTATGCTACATCATCAGCATTCAAGTTTACACGTTGTATTGTGCGTTGCGGTGGAGTAGCGTTACCACCTACATTAGCTTGTGGCAATTCGCCTTGGCCCATCGTTACTTTGTTGAAGGAGGTAATACCTTTATAGCTCCATTCATAAGCCATATCTGCCGCATCAAGGTTAGTGATAGGGCAGTACGCAGAAACTGCGTATACATTCGTTGCCGCTGTAGCTGCGCCTAATGCTTGTAAATATGGTTGGAAGTCAGAGCTGTTACCTGTAGCTCCTTGTAATAAGGATACAGCACCACCAGCACTTGTACCATTAGTGATGATACGGTTTGCATTACCTGGCATTGTGGAATCGTTAGCATGTAAGTATGCTGTGGCAGCTTGTAAGTCAACAATAACTGCAGGAGCTTTACCGATAAAGTTGCCATCGGATGCTTTATTTGTACGACCACGTGTAGCTGGGGAAGCTACTACATAGCCACGGGATAATGCGTAAAGAACACTATTAGGTTTGCCATTTTCCACTTTCGGAGTCATAGCTTGGCTTGGCATATAACCACCTACCGCATTTGGCATAAAGATAGGGGCAGTTTGCGTATTGTAACCGTTTACAGTGCCATTGTTGAAGTATTCTTCTGGTACATAAATGTTCATGTACTGTTGATCGATATCGATTGGATTAGCCACGTAAGGGATATATTCGAAGGCGCGATATTTGATTTCCTTATTATCTACTGTAGTAGACATGGATTCGTAATTTTTCACGTCGAAAGCAAGGCTAATCTTCGCAGATGTATCGGCTTGCAATGGTGGTTCTATTGGTTGAGAAAGAATGTTTTTCTCTTCCGTTACACCAGCACCTTTTGTAGAAGCTTCATTACGAGCATCTACATAAGATTGAGGCAATTTATTTTCTTGAGCTTTTGCCTCAGCTTCGGCTTGTGCTTTAGCCTTAGCTTCTGCCTCAGCCTGAGCTTTAGCGGCAGCTTCAACTTGGACTTTAGCTTTTGCTTCTGCCTCAGCCTGAGCTTTAGCGGCAGCTTCAGCTTGGGCTTTAGCTTTTGCTTCTGCCTCAGCTTGAGCTTTAGCAGCGGATTCAGCTTCTTCTTTTGCTAATTGCTCAGCAGCTAAACGTTCCTGCTCTTCTTTGATTGCAGCTTGTCTAGCCATTTCTGCTTGTTGTGCTGCAATGCGATCTTGTTCAGCTTTGAGTGCCGCTTCACGTTCAGCTTTAGCTTGTTCGGCAGCAACCCGGTCTTGTTCAGCTTTGAGTGCCGCTTGGCGTTGAGCCTCAGCTTGCTCTGCTGCGATACGCTCTTGTTCAGCTTTAATAGCTGCTTGACGTTCTGCCTCAGCTTTAGCAGCAGCTTCTGCACGTTGGCGAGCAGCTTCTTCAGCAGCGATACGTTGTTGTTCAGCTTTTAAGGCAGCTTGGCGTTGAGCTTCAGCTTGCTCTGCAGCAATACGTTGTTGTTCCGCTTGTTGAGCTGCAATACGATCTTGTTCTGCTTTTAAAGCCGCTTGGCGTTGAGCTTCTGCTTGTTGAGCCGCGATGCGCTCTTGTTCATCTTTTAAAGCTGCTTGACGTTGAGCTTCAGCTTGTTCAGCAGCAATACGTTGTTGTTCAGCTTTTAAGGCCGCTTGGCGTTGAGCTTCAGCTTGCTCTGCTGCAATACGTTGTTGCTCAGCTTGTATAGCCGCTTGGCGTTGAGCTTCAGCTTGCTGTGCAGCGATGCGCTCTTGTTCAGCTTTTAAAGCTGCTTGGCGTTGAGCCTCGGCTTGTTGTTGTGCAATACGTTGTTGTTCAGCTTGCATAGCTGCTTGACGTTGAGCCTCGGCCTGTTGTTGTGCAATGCGGCGTTGTTCTTCTTGGATGCGAAGACGTTCTTGCTCTGCAGCTTGACGTTGTGCTTCAGCGATACGAGCTTGTTCAGCTTGCTGTGCAGCGATACGCTCTTGCTCGGCTCTTAGAGCTGCTTGACGTTGAGCTTCAGCTTGCTCAGTAGCTAAACGTTGTTGTTCAGCTTGCATAGCCGCTTGGCGTTGAGCTTCAGCTTGTTGCTGTGCAATCCGTTGCTGTTCCGCTTGCATAGCCATTTGACGTTGTTGTTCTGCTAGAATTGCAGCTTGACGCTGAGCTTCAGCTTGTTTTTGAGCAGCCATTTGCTGATCAACTTGGTTTGTACCTGCTTGTTGTGCGGCTTCTTCTGCTGCTAATTGAGCTAATCTTTCACGTTCTGCACGTTGAATATCTCGAATAGTTAATTTTTGTTTTGCTACAACGGCCTTAGTTTGAGTTGTATTAGCAATAACTAAAGGTGTTGTAGATTCTTGTTGAACCATTACAGGAGTACGTTGTACCTGTGTCGTTTGTACTTGCTGTTTGCCATCAACTTGTTTTTGTACTGTAACAGGTTCAGTTTTACGTTGTACGTTCATCAGGCTATGCATGGCCAATGTTGGTTCCATGACAGCATTAGTTTGTTTGTTAACAACATATTGTGGTTGTGAAACGGCCCGTTGTTGATCTGATAAAGCTTTTGCAATATCGTTTACAGGTACTGGCCGTACACGCGGTATTAATGGTGTTACCTTTGGAACTGATTGTGTAGTTACAGGGGTAGGCTGAGTTGCCATAGGTCGTACGACTGGAGTAGCAATGTTATTATTGCTTTGAGCCGTTGATTCAGTGGTAGTATTTGAACCTACCAAATCATTCATGTTGAGGGTAGGGGCTGCGTGGGCAACACCACCCAACGCTGCAGCTGCAAAAAATGCAGCGGTAACCTTACGTTTCCTAGATGATTTCATGAATTACTCTCCGAACTAGAATTGAAATAATAATTTATAATTTTAAAATTTATTTATATTTATATAGTTTAACATAAATCGATATATTTGTACAACTTATAGAAGAATAGATGAATACTGGATGAGTACGAAGAAAATAAACTTAGAAAAATATAAATAAATTTAAAGTACGTAGAATAGCGATCATTACTTTTATATTATCTATAATGATTTAAAATGGCCTTTTTCGTATGTATACATCTTTCTATAAAATATGATATGCTTTTTGTAATTTAACGGAATTTCAATTATAAAGGAGGGAGTATGTTTAGAAAATTCTTGCTAGCCTGTATGGTACTAGCTACTTTTACTATACAGACACAAGCGATATCGATTAATGAGTTAAATAGTTCACCCCAGTTTAAAAATGTATATGAGAAAACATATTCTTATGATGATAATTCAAGTAATAGGGATGTATTCTTTTTAAATACCTATTCTGTGGAAAGTTTAGAGTATGCAGCTCCACATTATAAGCTGAAAGGTACTATTTATTCTGTTAGCGAACGAGCTCGTGGTGAGGCTATTACGGAATATGAATTGACTGCCACCTATAATACGAATTACTCGTTAGCTAGTCTAATACAAGCTCAGCAGAGTGTAAAACCATCACCAGCTATGTATGCAGTGATTAAGGCTGCACAAGATGAGTCTGGTATACAAATTGAATTACAAGCGGTCAAACGATACACTTGGGATGGAATTGTGGTTAATAGCCCCGCTAGGTTGCTACATCAATCACGACCACTTGATCGTAGTCGTTTTGATCAAGATCTCTTTGCTATAGCAGATGCCATGTTTGTCGTTGCATATCAGCAGCATTTTGATGATATTGTGGTGAAATGAGGTGCCTTATGAAACGTTTCTTATTTTTTATGGCACTACTATGTATTTTGTGTATTTCTTTTAATTCTGTAAAAGCTGTTTCTAATGCTGAGCTACAAGATACAAGTCGTTTTGAACACATCATTTCTAAAGGTGACACAGGTGGTGGAGATGGTAAATATATTGAGTTGAGTACACTTAAAGATGTATCTACAAGCGGTAGTACAAAAAGTGTAGAGGCTAAAATCTATGTTGTTTTGCCTTCGTCAGATTTGGTTCGAGAATATACAATTCATTATGACTATAATCTAAATTATTCCTTCGCTCATTTAGTGGCAAAAGTTCCAGAATTTAAACAACAATTTCCTGATTTCCATTTAGGTGAAATATGGAATATAAAAATGGATAATTCTGGTATTGTCGGTACTGTTAAGGCTCAACAGGATTATACCCTTAATGGTGAAAGTAAACCTACACAACCAGGTTATAAAGGGTATGAGCATGTTACATTTTTAACGCCTACAGACTTTGATTTTGAAAGCTATCACGTTGCAAACCGAGTTTTTAAGAAAGTATTTGGCATATTTTATGATGATGTAAGTCGATAGTTTACATAAGAAAAGGACTAGAACATTTTGTTCTAGTCCTTTTGGTATATGTACTTATTTAGCCTATGTACGTTTTTACTATATGTACTAGTATTATACTAGCTTTTACAATTATTTTTTCAAGCTTGGTTTTAATAGTGCCAAGATGAAGCAAGCTACAACGGAACCGATTGCGATGGATGCAAGGTAGAGAAGAGGGTTGCCGATTGTAGGTACTACGAAGATACCGCCGTGTGGAGCGCGTAGTGTACATTCGAAGAACATGGACAACGCACCAGCTGTACCAGCACCGATGATGCAAGCCGGCAATACGCGAACTGGATCAGCCGCCGCAAATGGGATAGCACCTTCTGTGATGAAGGAGAGGCCCATAATGTAGTTTGTAATACCAGATTTACGTTCAGCCTCTGTGAAGCGGCTAGGGAAGAATGTAGTACAAAGAGCGATTGCCAATGGAGGAACCATACCGCCTGCCATGACAGCAGCCATGATACCGTATTCACCAGTAGCAAGTGCACCAGTACCAATAACGTAAGCCGCTTTGTTTACAGGACCGCCCATATCAACGGACATCATAGCACCAAAGATAAGACCTAACAATACGCGGCTAGTAGTGCCCATGGATTGTAAGGAGTCCATTAACCAGTGGTTAAGCGCAGATACTGGAGGGTTAATTACGAAGGTTATAGCTAAACCTATGAACAATACGCCTAGTACAGGGTAGAAGAGGACTGGTTTTGTACCTTCTAAAGCTTGAGGCAAACCAGATACTAATTTCTTAACTAATAATACTAAATAACCTGCTGCAAAGCCGGCAATCAATGCGCCAAGGAAACCGGAGCCGCCTTGGTTAGCCAATAAGCCACCAACGAAACCAGCTACAAGACCTGGGCGGTCAGCAATACTCATAGCGATATAACCAGCCAATACTGGTAACATGAAGCCGAAGGAAGCACCACCAATTTGCATTAAGAATGCAGAAAGAGGATTGCCGGAGCCAAAGTTCTTAGGATTCACAGGATCTAATGTGTCGAATAAGAAGGCGAGGGCAATCAAGATACCGCCACCAATAACGAATGGCAACATGTGAGATACGCCGTTCATCAAGTGTTTGTAGATTTGACGACCTACGCTGTCAGATGCGCTAGCAGCAGTTTCAGAAGCTTCGCAGTCTGCTGCAGATGCTTGGTATACAGCTGCTGTACCGGCCATAGCTTCTGTCAAAAGCTCTTCTGCTTTATTGATGCCGTTCGCAACTTTCGTTTGAATCATAGGTTTGCCATTGAAGCGCGCCATTTCTACTTGGCGGTCTGAAGCGACGATAATGCATTTAGCATGAGCGATTTCTTCAGCTGTAAGAGCATCTTTAACGCCAGAAGCACCATTTTTCTCAACCTTTAAGGAAATACCCATTTCTTTGGCTTTGCGTTCTAAAGATTCTGCAGCCATGTAGGTATGAGCAATACCAGTAGGGCAACCAGTTACAGCTAGTACATCGTAATGTGGATTCTCTACAGTGACTTTTTCAACTGCTGCAGCCGTTCCAGCCGCTACAGCTGCTGTGCTAGCGTCAGATGCTTCAGCTTCCTCTGCTTGCGGTTCTGCCGTTTTGATGAAACCTTCAACGGATGGATCAAAGTTACCTTGCTCTTTAGCTGTTACGAGTTCCAAGAAGCGTTCTACCGTTGGAGCAGCGATGAGGGCTTCTTTGAAATCAGGGTCGATAACCATCATAGCTAATTGGCTCAATACCTCTACATGAGTGTCTGCAGCGCCTTCAGGGGCTGCGATCATGAAGAATAAACGAGAAGGTTGGCCGTCGAGCGCTTCGAAGTCTACGCCGTGAGGCACAACCATAGCTGCAAGCCCTGCTTCTCTTACGCCTGCGGATTTAGCATGTGGTGTAGCGATGCCGTCACCAAGGCCGGTAGAGCCAGATTCTTCACGAGCGAACACGGCTGCTAAGTACTCACCTTTGTCGATGAGGTTGCCGCCTTTTTCCATTAACTCGCCTAAGGTATAAATAGCGTCAGCCTTTGTAACAGGGTCTGCATTTAGCAGGACGGATTGAGGTTTTAATAAATCAGTGATTTGCATATATGTACTCCTTGATGCAAATAAAATGTAAAACTAGTTAACTCGTACTTGTGAAAGTAATGCTTCTACTTCCGGCAGTGTAGCGAGGTTTTCAGAGTAAGCGGAGGCAGAGCCACTGGAGATACCCCAGTACAGGGCCTCTTGTAGGTCGCCTGTCTTTTCAAAGCCTGTAATAAAGCCTGCTACCATGGAGTCGCCAGCGCCTACAGAGTTTACGAGTGTCCCCTTAGGGGCAGGGCTCGTATATACAGTGCCATCAGCTGCGACCAAGATAGCTCCATCACCAGCCATAGAGATAAGCACATGCTGTGCGCCTTTCTCTTGTAATACTTTAGCCGCTTCTACGAGGTCCTCCTTTGTAGAAAGGGGGCGATTAAAAATTTCGCTAAGTTCATGATTGTTAGGTTTAATCAAGAACGGTTTATATGGCAATACGCGTGTAAGTAAATCCTTTGTAGCATCTACGACGATGCGAATATTTTTATGTTGCAAGCGCTCCATAATGAGCTCGTACATATCGCTAGGTAAGCTAGAAGGAATACTGCCTGCCAGGATCAGTGTGTCTTGTTCTGTCAATACGTCGAGCTGTTTGTAGAGGGCTTCTAATTCGTCGTCCGAGATAATTGGGCCACGGCCGTTGATCTCTGTTTCCTCATCAGAGGCTTTTACCTTAACATTGATACGGGTTAATCCTTCGCGGAGGCGAATGAAATCTTCTTTTACGCCGAAGCTATTGAGCTGCGTAACGATTTCTTCACCAGTAAAGCCGGCGATGAAACCGAGTGCCGTTGTATCCATGCCCAAGTTGTTGAGCACGATAGATACGTTAATACCCTTGCCGCCACCAAGAACGTATTCTTGAGTTGTACGATTAATGGTACCAGTCTTAAGTTGCTCAAGGCGTACGATATAATCGAGGGCTGGGTTAAAGGTAATGGTGTAAATCATACAAATTCCCCTTGATAAGATAAATTAATTAGCCTGCGATTGGCAAATCTTGTAATTAGCTTGCAATTGGCAAATCTTGTAATTAGCATATGATTGGCTAATCCTATAATTAGCGTATGATTGGTTGATCTTGATTCCGTAATCGTAACCAGTAAAGGAGTGGTACGAGGTATAGGAAGAAGGCGAATGGCACATAGCCTGCTATGCTAGTACCCATCATAACAATAGGTACGTAAGCAGCGATGTTCCATGGTAATAGTGGAGCAATGACGATGCCACTGTTTTCAAAGTCGAGCATCACATCTTCATCTTGAATACCCCGTTGAGCGTAGGTAATACGCATAATAGAATGTGTCATTACAACCGCAATAGCTTGGCTACAGCCAACAGCGCCGGTTAAGAGTGCGAGACCTACATTGGCAGCAAATACATCGCTCCGCGTTTTAGCTCGCTCTAATAGTTGTCTAACATCATTCCAGAAGCCAACCCCTTCGAGCATACCAGAAATGGCAGTGGCCATAAAGATGGATAATGTAGGGATGAACATAGTTTGCAATCCACCACCGTGAATAATATCTGCTAGAGGATTATAATGTGGTAGTTCAAAGCCCGTTAAGGTATACCAGCCTAAATCGGAAAGGGTAGCCCCTTGATTAGTATAAGCCAGAATGGCTGCGGCTAATGCGCTGACGCCGATAGGCCAACGGATAGATACTTTCAAAGGCAATAAACCGATGACGATAATTACTGGAATCCACAATGTCCAATCAATATTGAAGATAAAATGGATTGTATCGGATAACAAACTATTTTCATAGTTTAGAGGGAACCACTGGGACAGTATTAGGTAGAGCACTGTAGAAATAACAAGTGCAGGTAGTCCCGCTTTAAACATAAGTGGTATATTACTAGAAACCTTAGTATGTGTTAAGGCTGCTACCAGTGATGCGCTAGATGATAATGGGCCGTTGCGATCACCAAAGTATGCACCGGCTATAATGGCACCAGCTACGATATTCTCTGGAATATTACCGGCTCTTGCCATCGTGATGAGTACAATACCTATGGTGCCTACAGTACCGAGAGCTGTACCTAATAGCATGCTAACAATGGCTGTTAATAAGAAGGCACAAGCAATAAAGAGGGACGGATCAATCAAGTCGATGCCGGTGGCGATAATCATAGGGATGATGCCCGCTGCTTGCCACATGGCAATAAGCCAACCGATAAGCAAGAATATTTGCATTACCACAATGGAGGTTTTAGCACCTGTCCATGATAGGTTTAGCAGTTCTTTTGGTTGGTATCCTTTGCGATAGAATACATAGGCCATGATGCACCATACCACTATCAAGGCGTAACCAATAGCAATACCGTTAGCTACGGCGATGATAATGACGAGGATAGATATGAGTAAACCTATGAGCGACTCTGTATTTTTCGGCATTAGAGAACGGCCTTGTTGATACTTTAGAAACACATTTAATATGAGTTGTAACCACTTCATCTTAATCGATAGGAAGTTCTGTTTCGAAGACTTCCTCAGCCGGGCCAGTCATGAGCACCGTGCCATCCTCCAAGTATGAAATATGTAATGTTCCTAAATAAAGCTCTACATCGACTTCCCGACCAGTTAAGCCTTTTTCAAAGGACATAACAGCAGAGGCACAAGAGCCTGTACCACATGCCAGTGTAGCACCTGCACCGCGTTCCCATGTGCGAACCTTGATGTGCTTATCATTTACTACCTCAATGTAGTTAACATTTGTATTGGATGGGAATGCATCGTGTTTTTCAATGATAGGACCTTGTGTCGTTACAGGCGCCTTTGTAATGTCATTGATATACACCTCTGTATGAGGCACGCCGAGCAATACGGAGCTGACCGTTACGGTTTCGCCGTTTACATCGAGGTCTACGTCGATAACCTTATCCATATTTACATCCATCGGAATGTCTTGGGATGCAAAGAATGGCTTGCCCATATCTACAGTAACTTGTGTGACTATACCATTTTCGATAGTTAAGGTAGGTTTCATTACACCGGCCAAGGTTTCAATGGTAAAAGTCTCTTTCGTAGTTTCACCGTGTTCGTAAGCGTATTTGGCAAAGCAACGAATGGCATTGCCGCACATTTCTGCTTCACTACCATCGGAGTTGATGATGCGCATGCGTACATCGCATGTTTCAGAAGGAACTAGGATGGCAAGACCGTCAGCGCCAATACCTGTGCGGCGATCGCAAAGACGAATAGCGAGATCTGTGTAATCTTTTTCAGTCCCTTTTGGGTCAGCAAAGAGGATAAAATCATTGCCGAGACCATGCATTTTAGTTAATTTCATAAAGTCTCCTATCAATAAGTAAGACTTTCACCATAAAGCCCGTGAAAGTCTCAGATGTATATAATTATATATTCTATATTATAACATAAATGGCACTTGGTTATGAGAAAAAATCTTATAAAATTATGGCGAAATAGAGGAAAACGTAACCTACTTTTAGTGCCTAGCTAAATTGATTAATGCGTCATAAATAACCCATATGGGATAGCGTTTAAGACAGATAGATATTGTCTAATTACTTTATTGTTTAACAGAGAAATGATAAAATAAAGAGTAATGTAGTTTATCGTAATAGAAAGAGGAACACATATGCGAATTCAAGGGATTTCTGGATCTCGTGGCGTTGCAGTAGGCAATGTATATAGATATATTCAAGAGGAAATTGTCATTCCTGATTACACTGTAGCAGAGGACAAGGTAGAAGAGGAGATTGGCAAGTTTGCAGCTGCTATGGCAGCTACCTTAAAGCAATTAGATACAATTCGTCAAAAGGCGTTGAAAGACATGGGCCCTGAAGAGGCGGCTATTTTCGAAGCGCATATGCAAATTGCTCAAGACCCATCCTTGTCTGATGGTATTAAATCCCTCGTTGAGTCTAGCCATACTAATGTGGTAGCGGCTACAGCTCAAACCATTGAAACCTTTGCTAATATCTTCCTCGGTATGGACGATCCATATATGCGTGAACGCGGTGCAGATATCAAAGATATTGGTGATCGTTTGATGCGCAATATGTTAGGTATGAACCCTCGTGGTTTATCCCATATTTCTGGGGAGGTTATCTTGGTGGCTCATGATTTGGCGCCATCTGATACAGCTTCTCTTGATAAAAATGTGGTAAAAGGCATCGTGACAGCGGCTGGTGGTCCTACATCTCATGCAGCTATCATGGCGCGCACCTTGGAAATTCCTGCCGTTATGGGCGTTGGTGATATTGAAGGCTTCGTAGATGGCGAGAAAGCAGTTGTACTTGGTACAGATGGTATTGTGGAAACAAATCCATCTGATGCGGATTGGACTGAATATACCAATCAAGCGGCTGCATACCAAGAGGAATTGAAACGCTTGCGCGAATCTGCCAATCTTGAAGCTAAGACAACTGATGGTCATCATGTAGAACTATTTGGTAACATCGGTAAGTCTAAAGATGCTAAACACGCTCTTACAATGGGCGCACAAGGTATCGGCTTATATCGTACAGAATTCTTGTACATGGAAAACGATGAATTACCAACAGAAGATGTACAGTTTGAAGAATATAAAAAGGTTGCAGAAGATATGCAGGGCCAACCTGTTATTATCCGTACCATGGATATCGGTGGCGATAAAGAATTGAAATGCCTTGATTTGCCAAGCGAAATGAATCCATTCCTCGGCTATCGTGCAATTCGTATTTCCTTGAATCGCCCAGATATCTTCAAAGTACAATTACGTGCGTTATTGCGTGCTAGTTCCTTTGGCGATATTCACATCATGTACCCTATGATTGCTTCCGTAGAAGAAGTGAAACAAGCGAATGCTATGCTCGAAGAATGTAAAGCAGAACTTACAGCTGAAGGCAAAGAATTCAATAAGGATATTAAGGTTGGTATTATGATTGAAGTGCCTGCAGCTGCTGTTATTTCTCCAATTTTGGCTAAATACGTAGACTTCTTCAGTATCGGTACAAATGATTTATGCCAATACACATTGGCGGTAGACCGTATGAACGAGTCTATTGGTTCTCTATATCAACCATTGCATCCAGGTGTATTACGTCTTATCAAACATGTTATCGATGCGAGCCATGAACAAGGTAAATTTACAGGCATGTGTGGTGAACTAGCTAGCGACCCTGTAGCTACAATGATTCTATTAGGCCTTGGCCTTGACGAATTCTCTATGACAGCGTCATCTATACCACTTATTAAGAAAATCTTGCGTTCCGTTTCTAAAGCAGAATGTGAAGAGGTGGCTAATAAAGCGCTTGCTATGGATACAGCTGAAGAAATTACAGAATATGCTAAATCTGTACTAGCAGAAAAAGGCTTACTATAATCCTGTATAGATTAAAGATAAATGTTAAGCGAATCAGTACATAGTAAATAACTTTTAATATACTTGAATTGAAATGCTTGAAATTGATACAATATATCTATTAGAACGTATGGGATAGGTACTGCCTATCGAGATAGAAAGAGGTTATCATGAAAGAATTAACAGTAGAAATTACAAACGAATCTGGTTTACATGCTCGTCCTGCTACAGCTTTCACACAATTGGCTGCTAAATATGCTTCCAAAGTGACAATCGCTGCTAATGGCAAAACAGCTGATGCTAAATCCATCTTAACAGTATTGACCTTGGGGGCTACAAAAGGCACATCTGTTACATTGACAGCTGACGGTGCTGACGAAGATGACGCACTCGCTGCATTGAGCGAATTCTTAACAACTAACCACGACTAATACTTTGTGGTAATATAAAGGACTCTACGAATGAACTGCACTCCAAAAATTGGACACAATTTTGGGAGGTGCAGATCAGAATGTAGAGTCCTTTTTTAGTGAGCCATATATGATGGATGCTTTAATCAGATTTGGTTTTTTATTTGCTTTTTCGTGGGATCTTCTAGATTTAGTAGAGCCTTGTTTTGGGTAAAAAAAGAAGAGGCCTCTTAGCCTCTTCTTTATTTTCCCATGTTTGCAAAACGCTCTACAGCTTTTGTAAAGTCGCTAATGGTTTTTTCTACGTCACCGTGTTCGATACCATCTCGTACGCAGTGGTTGATATGTCCTTCAAGGACTACTTGACCTACTTTATGTAGTGCAGATTTAGCTGCATTAATTTGGCTCAACACATCTTCGCATGGAATGTCTTCTTCAATCATTCGATCAATAGCTTGCACTTGACCAAGAATTTTACGCAATCGACGATGTAGATTTTCTGAATCCATACACTGTTTCATATTACTCCTCCAATGGGCATGTTTTTATCATCTTTACTATTATACTCTATGTAAAGTTTATAATACAACTTAATAAGTATACCTAATATGCATAAAATCTACATATATAGATATACGTTTGGTTGTAAATATTAAAACTTTCTCTTTTATATTATTATAATTCTTTTTATAGCCGCTATATAGCAAGGTTTATCCATATCTTCTTCTTGATTGATGTGATACAATACATTTAATACACATTATAGTAGTATATGTATATAAGGCGTTGTAGACACTGTTAGTTAATAACTGTATGTATACTATGGTCCTTTATGAAATAGGTGAAAGCAATGAAAGTGTTTCGCTACCTTCGAAATCTAGTGGTGTTCGTGGTGGTCATCATATTGGCCGTGTTTATATATGACGGATACCATAGCTTTCAAGGTACAGATCGTGAAAGTAAGGCTCACACAACTGTTGAAAAACGCATAGAACAAAGTGAAGATACCCTCAGCCGTACGGATCGTATCATACGAATATTTACATTTAAAGAAAAGGTAGAGGCGGCCCTTAATCAACGTGTTTCTAAAGAACATTGGGTGAAGGGTGATGTCATTCCAGAATATACAAAGAATGCACTTATCGCTATTGAGGATAAGCGGTACTATAAACATGGGGCCATTGATGTGCTCGGTATTATTCGCGCCTTTTATACCAATACTATAGCGGGTGAAACGGTAGAGGGTGGTAGTACTATTACACAACAAGTAGTAAAAAATCTCTTCCTTTCATCAAAACGCATCATGAGTCGTAAGGTGGAGGAAGCAATCCTTGCTAGTGAAATGGAACATTACTACTCGAAAGAAGAAATCCTTACCATGTATTTAAATACTGTATATTATGGTCATAATTACTACGGTATTTACGAAGCTGCTCATGGCTACTTTGGGACAAGTCCGAGCCGATTGACATTAGGTCAAAGTGCCATGCTGGCAGCCTTGCCTAATGCACCATCTTATTTGGATCCCTATACGAACTATAAAGGGGCTAAGGCTAGACAAAAACTGGTGCTTGAACAAATGGTAGACCAAGGCATGATTACACAAGCGGAAGCGGACTATGCATATCAACAAGAGTTGGGGCTGGTAGATGAATAATTGAATATATTTTTATAATCTCTGTTTGCTAATGAATAATTAATTGGCGAACAGAGATTTTTTTGCTACATTAGTAATAATAGATACATACATTTAGAGAGAGTTTTGAGTATTAGGAGCATAATTATTGGATAATATTGAATTAAAGCAGTATGAGGAAGGCAATTTTTTATCTATTTATATTGGAGCAAAACCTATTATTAAGTTTGCTATGCTTCGATTGGAGAATTTTATATCCTATTATTTAAGAGGTCCTGGAGGATTAGATTATAAGTCTGAAGCACTTGATATTGATTCCTATGCCCGTGAAATCTTTTATGTTGAACAAACAGATGCTAATAAAATTGAAAACTGGATAGTTTACTACGATGATGAACATGATTGTATGACTGTAAGGCATTGTTTTTGGGATAAAGCGTTAGATAGAGATATTCTAATGGCAGATGAATCTTTAAGGGGGCAAGTAGGAGAAAAATATATCGTTGATAAAATTCCACATATTAGTAATCAAACTATTATTGGTGTAGATGAAACGGTAAAACATAATATTTTAAATACTATAAATGATTTTGACGTAGCGATATCTGAAATAAGTGTATTGGAATTATTTAAAACTGTAGATTACTCTAGAGGTGATTATAAAATTACAAGGTCTTATGATTTAGATGTTCGTCTTGAAGCTATTATTCGTGAAGAGCAAAGCGGATTCTGTACAATTATAGAGAAAATTAAGTCTTTGATATTAGAAGTCTTAAAAGTGCAAATTGCTACAACTAATGATTATAAGATAGTATTAGATTACCAATTTTCACCTATTGATATTAAGTAAGAATAGAAAGTCCATCGTAAGAAATGAAGCTATGTCTAGTGTTAAATCACTGGATATAGCTTTTGTATTATATTAGTTCGGAATTGAGGTATATTACTAAATTGAATAAAAATAATGCTTGCATTTATAATTATGCAGGTGTATACTATTTTTTGTCAGATAGAGAGAATGACCGGTGCGCTAGATGCCACGGTGCTTTCACAATTATCTGATATAATATTGATTATATGAGTTAAAATACATAGTAAGTTTTTTATGAGGTGTTATCATGGGTAAAGCAAATAAAGTAGTACTCGCATATTCTGGTGGTTTAGACACATCCGTTATCATTCCTTGGTTAAAAGAAAACTATGGCGCTGAAGTTATCGCTGTATGCGTAGACTTAGGTCAACCTGAGGATTATGATGCGGTTGAGAAAAAAGCAATCA
>OGFW01001542.1_pt1 | contig 17460 bp, 15 predicted proteins | sample 1570991 | NCBI WGS metagenome assembly OGFW01 (sample SAMEA2582074, study PRJEB24529) | metagenome | biome: Human gut stool | place: China | collected 2011
AAGTTCCACTGGATGGGAAGTCTTGTTGCAGGAAGTAAGGCGGTTCTTCTTAAAGGAACGAAGCCGGAACAGATATTGTCAGCAGTATCAAGTGAACATTGCACTATCGTATGGCTGTTAGTGCCTTGGGCACAGGATATTCTTGATGCATTGGATTCAGGAAAGATTAAGTTATCAGATTACAATTTATCGCAGTGGCGTCTTATGCATATAGGTGCTCAGCCAGTTCCACCATCACTGATTAAGAGGTGGAAGGAATATTTTCCTAATCATCAATATGATACTAACTATGGTTTGTCAGAGTCAACTGGACCGGGCTGTGTTCATCTTGGAGTTGAGAATATAGATAAAGTTGGTGCAATTGGAATTCCGGGTTATGGCTGGGAATGTAAGATTGTTGATGAGAATGATAATGAAGTCTGTCAGGGTGAAGTCGGTGAGCTATGTGTTAAAGGACCCGGAGTTATGACTTGTTATTATAGAAATGAGGCTGCTACAAAGGAAGTATTAAAGGACGGATGGCTGTATACAGGAGATATGGCTATGCAGGATGAAGATGGTTTCTATTTCCTTGTAGACCGAAAAAAAGATGTAATTGTGTCCGGTGGCGAGAATATTTACCCTGTGCAGATAGAAGATTTCTTAAGGAGATTTCACAAGATAAAGGATGCGGCGGTAATTGGTCTTCCTGACAGGCGTCTGGGTGAGAAGACAGCGGCAATTATAGAGATTAAAGACGGAGTCAGTTGTACAGAGGAAGAAATCGAAAAGTTCTGTCTTGAGCTTCCACGTTATAAAAGACCTAAGCAGATAATATTTGCGGATATACCAAGAAATGCAACAGGTAAGATAGAGAAACCAAAGCTCCGTAAGATATATGGAGCTGATAAGCTTGTTGCGATGGAGAACAAAGCATAATTGTGATTATAGATTAATATGCAATACAGATATTATTATAGATGATGGAAGGAAAAGGTATGAAAGAGTTAATGTTAGGCAACAAAGCGGTTGCCAGAGGGTTATATGAAGCTGGTTGTAAGGTTATATCAAGTTATCCAGGAACTCCCAGCACTGAAATTACAGAGGAGGCAGCAGCTTATAAAGAGATATATTGTGAATGGGCACCTAATGAAAAGGTTGCATTAGAGGTGGCTCACGGAGCAACACTTGGTGGTGTAAGAGCGGCATGTGCTATGAAGCACGTAGGCTTAAATGTTGCGGCAGACCCATTATTTACAATATCCTATCAGGGGCTTAATGCAGGACTTGTAGTGTGTGTTGCAGATGACCCAGGAATGCATTCATCACAGAATGAGCAGGATTCAAGGCATTATGCAATTGCGGCGAAGCTTCCAATGCTTGAGCCATCAGACTCAGAGGAGTCGAGAGTATTTGCTAAGAAAGCATTTGAGATGTCCGAAAAGTTCAATACACCAGTCCTTTTAAAAATGGTTACAAGAGTAGCCCATTCACAGAGCATAGTTGATACAGAGGAAAGAGTTGAGCCAGATAGAGTTCCCTATGTAAAAGACCCAGCTAAAGTAATGATGACACTTAACTCAAGAAATGCTCATATAAGGGTTGAGGAGAGAACTAAGGCATTGATAGAATATGCTGAAAGCACAGAACTTAACAGAGTTGAGATGGGTGAGGATACAAGTGTGGGAATTATCACAGACTCTACTTCATACCAGTATGCAAGGGAAGTATTAGGTGATAAAGTTAGCATATTAAAGCTTGGAATGATTAATCCACTCCCAGAAAAGCTTATAAAAGACTTTGCACAGAAGGTAGATAAGGTTATTGTTCTTGAAGAGTTAGACCCTATAATTGAAAATCACTGCAAACAGCTTGGAATTAAGGTGGCTGGTAAGGATACATTTCCTATATGTGGCGAGTTCTCCCAGAACCTTGTAAGAAAATGTCTTGGTATGAAAGAACCAGAGCATATTACTATAGAAGAAAATGTTCCAGCACGTCCTCCAGTTATGTGTGCAGGATGTCCACATAGAGGAATATTCTACATTTTAAAGAAGAAAAAATGTATGGTATATGGTGATATCGGCTGTTATACATTGGGCGCAGTTGCACCGCTTAATGCAATGGATCTGAATGTCTGTATGGGAGCTTCCTGTTCAGGACTTCACGGCTTTAATAAAGCTATAGGTGAGGAAGCAGAGAGTAATAGCGTAGGTGTTATCGGAGATTCAACATTTATTCATTCAGGAATGACAGGTATAACAGACATTTCTTATAATATGAGTAATTCGACAGTGATTATCCTTGATAATTCTATTACAGGAATGACAGGACATCAGCAAAATCCAACTACAGGAAAGAACCTTCGTGGTGAACCAGCAGGAAAGGTTGATCTTGAAGCATTATGCAGGGCATTGGGCTTTAACAGAGTAAGGGTTGTAGACCCATATGACCTTAAGGCAGTTGAGGAAGCTGTTACAGAGGAGCTTGCAGCTAAAGAGCCATCCATTATCATAAGCCGCAGACCTTGCGTTATGATTAAAGGAACAGTACATAAACCACCAATCAGTGTAGATGAAAGCAAATGTGTCGGCTGTAAACAATGTATGAGCATAGGCTGTCCAGCAATTGCAGTTAAAGATAAGAAAGCACATATTGACCCAACACTCTGCATAGGCTGTAAAGTATGTTCGCAGATGTGTAAGTTCGAGGCAATATAATGTTGTAAGGCGATGTATATTAGGTGTTAATGGAATAGAAAAAAGGTATTAGATGTCCGATTTGTTCAAATTAGATTTGTTTGATGTGAAATTAGTCAGGGCATCTGATAATGTCGGAAATGAGGAATATGTATGAGTAATTCAGTTAAGAATATTATGATTGTTGGTGTTGGCGGACAGGGAACACTTCTGGCAAGTAAACTGCTTGGTTATGTTCTTATGCAGCAGGGATATGATGTTAAAGTGTCAGAGGTACACGGAATGAGCCAGCGAGGCGGAAGTGTTGTTACTTATGTAAGATTTGGAGATAAGGTATATTCTCCGGTTATTGATAAAGGTGAGGCTGATTATATTCTTTCATTTGAGAAGCTTGAAGCGTTAAGATGGCTTGAATATTTAAAGACTGGCGGACAGATAATAACTAACACTCAGGAAGTTGACCCAATGCCGGTAATTACAGGTGCTATGCAGTATCCAGATAATATTATCGAGAAGCTTGAAACAGCCGGTGCTAAGGTAGATGCTAAAGATTTCTTATCAATAGCAGAAGAAGCAGGGTCGGCCAAAGCGGTTAATATTGTACTTATGGGAAGATTATCAGATTATTTCAAAGACATTCCATATGAGGTGTGGGATAAAGCAATAGATGAGATAGTCCCAGAGAAATACAGAGAGCTTAATCATAAGGCATTGAAGCTTGGCAGAGGCTGAGTAAATGTAAAATAATAAAGGTAAAATGGATATACATTTGTGATATTATGGTATCATATGTATATCCATTTTGTAATATTAGTGGCAGGAGTTATTATATAGAATTAAAGAGGCTTATATGTTTAATCTAGAAGAAGAATTAAAGAAGCTCCCAGATAAGCCGGGAGTGTATATTATGCACGATAAACACGACACAATTATATATGTCGGCAAGGCTAAGATATTAAAAAATCGTGTAAGACAATATTTTCAGAGCAATAAGAATCATTCGGCAAAAGTTGTCCAGATGGTTTCACATATTGCATATTTTGAGTATATCGTGACAGATTCTGAGCTTGAAGCACTGGTGCTTGAATGTAATCTTATAAAGGAACACAGACCAAAATATAACACGATGTTAAAGGACGACAAGAGTTATCCTTTTATTAAGGTTACCATTGGAGAGGAATTTCCAAGAGTTTTATTCTCAAGAACAATGAAGCACGGAACTGGCAAATTCTTTGGACCATATACATCAGCAGGAGCTGTCAAGGAGACAATTGAACTGCTCTGTAAGCTTTACAAGGTAAGAACGTGCAATAGAAGGCTTCCTAAAGATATAGGAAAGGACAGACCCTGCCTTAATTACCATATCGGACAGTGCAATGCACCTTGTCAGGGTTATGTGAACAAAGATGAATATAAAAAAAATATAGATAAAGTAATAAGCTTCCTTAATGGTAATTATTCTGAGATTATTAATGAGCTGACGGATAAAATGCAGGATTGTTCCGAGCGTATGGAATATGAGGAAGCCGCCAGATACAGGGATTTGTTAATCAGTGTTAAGCAGATTGCACAGAAGCAGAAGATAACAGCAGATGATGCAACAGACAGAGATGTAATTGCGTGTGCTATGGACGCAGAAGATGCAGTTGTACAGGTATTCTTTATAAGACAGGGCAAGCTTCTTGGACGTGAGCATTTCCATATGAAGGTTGCAACGAATGACAGTAGAAGCGGCATTTTGTCAGAATTTATGAAGCAGTATTATGGTGGAACACCATATATTCCCAATGTGATAATGACACAGGAGGAGATTGAGGATGCTGGTACAATCGCCGACTGGCTTTCAAGCAGGAAGAAGCGGAAAGTTACAATTATCACGCCAAAGAAGGGCGATAAGGAGAAAATGGTTGAACTTGCCCATAAGAATGCACTTATGGTATTAACTAAAGATGCAGAGAAGATTAAGCTTGAGGAGAAAAGGACAACAGGTGCTATGAAGCAGATAGCAGACTGGCTTGGGCTTGCTTCGATAAGGCGTGCAGAGGCTTATGATATATCTAATACAAGTGGTGTTGAGTCAGTCGGTTCAATGGTTGTATTTGAGGACGGAAGACCTAAGAAGAATGATTATAGAAAGTTCAGGATTAAGACGGTCAAAGGGCCTGATGATTATAAGAGTATGAGAGAAGTACTTACAAGACGTTTTACAAGAGGAATGAGAGAGCGTGCAGGTGAGGAAGAGACAAGGGGTTTTGCTGTGTACCCGGACCTTATAATGATGGATGGTGGACGAGGACAGGTGAACATTGCACTGGAGGTTCTTGATGAACTTCATATTAATATTCCTGTATGCGGTATGGTTAAGGACGATAACCATAACACAAGGGGACTTTACTATAATAATGTAGAAATTCCAATAGACAGGCATAGTGAAGGTTTTAAGCTTATAACAAGGGTTCAGGATGAGGCACATAGATTTGCGATAGAATACCACAGGTCATTAAGAAGCAAGAAGCAGGTAAGCTCAGTTCTTGATGAGATTGAAGGAATCGGACCAGCAAGAAGAAAAGCGTTGATGAAACATTTTCTTGATATTGACAAAATCCGTAATGCCAATGTAAGTGAGCTTATGGAGGCGGAAGGAATTACAGAAAATGTAGCGCAGAACATATATAAATATTTTCATTGATGTGTTATTTTAATGTCTTTTAATATTAATTGCACTGTGTTAAACTATTAATAATAGATAGTCAGAAGATATATAGTCTTAAGCAAGGCAATGAAATATAAAATGTGGCATAATTGCGCAGGATTGGAGTAGATATGAACGGAAAAGAAAGAGTTAATTTATTCAAGGTAATCGAGAAGATGAATCTTGTTAATCTTACACCTGATATTGATGTTAAAGGAATATGGATTCACGTTCCAGAATTTAACAGGCCAGCGTTACAGCTCACCGGATTTTATGACCAGTTCGATAATGACAGAATACAGATTATAGGTAATGTGGAATATGCTTATCTTAAGAGTCTTTCAGAAACCGAGCGTTATGAAAGATATATGCAGCTGTTATCAAGCAATATTCCCTGCCTTATCTTCTGTAGGAATTTAGAGCCGGAGGCAGAGATTATAGAGCTTGCAAAGAAATATCAGATTCCAATATTAAAGTCTGCTGAGTCAACATCTTCATTTTCAGCAGAAGTTATAAGATGGCTTAAAGTTCAGCTTGCACCTTGCATAGTAATACATGGTGTATTAGTTGATGTATATGGTGAAGGTGTGCTTATTACAGGTGAGAGTGGTATAGGTAAGAGTGAAGCAGCACTTGAGCTTATAAAGAGAGGTCACCGTCTTGTAACAGATGATGCTGTCGAGATTAGAAAAGTAAGTGATGAAACATTAGTTGGTTCAGCACCAGGAGTTACTAAGTATTTCATAGAGTTAAGAGGTATTGGTATTATTGATGTAAAGACACTTTTTGGTGTAGAGAGTGTTAAGGAAACTCAGGAGATTGATATGGTCATCAAGCTTGAGGACTGGAATAAGGACAAGGAGTATGACAGACTTGGACTTGAAGAAGAATACACAGAATATCTTGGCAATAAAGTAGTGTGTCATTCGCTTCCAATAAGACCAGGACGTAATCTTGCAGTAATAGTTGAGGCTGCGGCTGTAAACCACAGACAGAAGAAGATGGGTTACAATGCGGCTAAGGAGTTATATAGAAGAGTACAAGAGAACCTTATGAGGGGTGATGATGAAGATGAGTTTATTTAAGGATATAGTTCTTGGCATTGATATAGGTGGAACAACTTGCAAATGCGGTGTGTTCACAACAGATGGCACGCTTGTATACAAGGATGAGATACCAACAAGGAAAGATGATGGCGGAAGTCTTATTTTATCAGACATTAAAGAACATATTCCAGAGCTTGTGAAAGCGGCAGGACGAAGCTGTGATGAGATTAAAGGTGTTGGAATAGGTGTTCCAGGTGCAGTAAGAGAAGATGGAACAGTCAACAAATGTGTCAATCTTGGCTGGGGTGTATTCAATGTTGCACAGACCTTTAAGGATATGACAGGCTATGAAGTTAAAGTAGGTAACGATGCTAATATGGCAGCACTTGGTGAATACTGGATGGGAAGTGCTAAAGCGTATTCAAGTGTTGTGTTAGTTACAATAGGAACAGGCGTTGGCGGTGGAGTTATAATAGATGGTAAGCCGATATGCGGATATAATGGTGCTGCGGCAGAGATAGGACATCTGCCTATAGTAGAGGAGGAGACAGAATACTGTAACTGCGGTAATAAGGGCTGTCTTGAGCAGGTGGCATCAGCAACAGGCATAGTAAGGACAGCGACAAGAATGTTAAATGCAACAGATGAGCCATCAGCACTCAGGACACTTCCTTATATATCTGCTAAGGCTGTATTTGATGAAGCCAAATCAGGAGATTCGTGTGCCATAAAGGTTGTTGATTATGTATGCAGATATCTTGGTAAAGGTATTGCGTGTGCATCTGCTATGACAGATACAGAGGTTATATGTATTGGCGGCGGAGTATCAGCGGCAGGTGATTATCTTATAGACAGAGTTGCTAAGTATTACAAAGAATACGCATTTCACGCATGCAAGAATACTAAGATAGTCAGAGCTGAACTTGGTAATGATGCAGGTATGTATGGAGCTGCCAAGCTGGCATTAGGTTAATATAAAAGATTGGAGAGTAAGAAGCTTATGGATAATAATGAGCTGTTAGATAATCTTAAATTAATTGTGGGTGACACACAGGTAAGAATTGGTGAACCTATGAATATTCATACTACATTTAGAATTGGAGGCTGTGCAGATTATTATGTACAGCCATCTTCTATTGAGGAGTTACAATCATTAATTCGATTTTTGAATAAATCGGACATAGAATACTGCGTTATAGGTAACGGAAGCAACCTTTTAGTATCAGATAAAGGAATAAGAGGAGTTGTAATACAGCTTTCAGATACATTTGACGAGGTAGAATATATTGATGATGTTACTGTAAAGGTTATGTCAGGAATGATGTTGTCAAGACTCGGTAACAAGCTGGCAGATAAGGGACTTGCAGGCTTTGAATTCGCAACGGGAATACCGGGAAGCGTAGGCGGTGCAGTTAGAATGAATGCAGGTGCATATGGTGGAGAGATTAAAGACATAATAGTTAGTGCCGATGTACTCGACCGAAGCGGCAGGCTTATAAGCCTTAGCAGGGACGAACTTGAGTTAGGTTATAGAACAAGCTGTATAGCGGCTATGGATTATATAGTTGTAAGTGCTGTGTTCAGATTACAGAAAGGTGATACTGACACAATCAAGGCACTTATAAAGGAACTTGCTGTTAAGAGAAGAACTAAGCAGCCTTTGGAATATCCTAGTGCAGGAAGTACATTTAAACGTCCACAAGGCTTCTTTGCAGCTAAGCTTATAGAAGATGCAGGACTTAAAGGAGTGTCAGTTGGCGGAGCAATGGTTTCAGAGAAACATTCTGGTTTTGTTGTTAATACAGGTAATGCAACAGCAAAGGATGTGTGTATGCTTACTGATATGGTTAAGGATAAAGTTAAACAGCAGTCAGGTGTAGATCTTGAACTGGAGGTTATAAAGCTCGGAGATTTTAGTTAAATGCCGTGGAGGAACTTATGAAGATAGTTATTGTAACGGGAATGTCAGGTGCAGGTAAATCAACAGCATTAAATATGCTTGAAGATGAGGGATATTATTGTGTTGATAATATGCCTATATCGCTTATACCTAAATTTGCGGAGCTGGCAGACTGTCAGGAACAGGATAACGGATATAATAATATAGCATTAGGCGTTGATATAAGAAGCGGACATTCTCTTGCAGAGTTCGAGTCCGTACTTGATTATATGAAAAAACGCCAGTATAACTATAAAATATTATTCCTTGAATCTAGTGACGAAGTGCTTGTAAAGCGTTATAAAGAAACGAGAAGGACACATCCGCTTGCGAAGGACGGACGAGTTGACAGAGGTATTGAGCTTGAGAGGAAACAGTTAAAGTTCCTTAAGCAGAGGGCAGATTATATTGTTGATACAAGTACGCTTCTTACAAGAGAATTAAAGCAGGAGTTACAGAAGATAATTCTTGAACGTAAGGAGTATAACAATTTATTTGTAACTGTGCTGTCATTTGGCTTTAAATACGGAATACCAGTAGATGCAGATATTGTATTTGATGTAAGATTTCTGCCTAATCCATATTATGTTGAAGAATTAAGGCCGCTTACAGGCAATGACAAACCAATACAGTCATTTGTAATGAAAGCACCAGAGGCGAAAGAATTTCTTAATAAGGTAGATGATCTTATACAATTTCTTCTTCCTAACTATGTAAAAGAGGGCAAGTCAAGCCTTGTTATAGCTGTTGGCTGTACAGGAGGAAAGCACCGTTCAGTAACACTTGCCAATGAGCTGGCGGCAAGAATAGCAAGTACACCATATGGCTGTAAAGCTGAACATCGTGATATAGACAAAGATGCTAAGAGAAAGGGAGATAAGTAATGTCGTTTTCTTCAGATGTTAAAGAAGAATTAAGCACCAGAATTGATATGGCAAGACACTGCCAGATAGCTGAATTTGCTGCGATTATGGGAATGTCAGGACGTATCAGGAGAGCATCGGGCAAAAGAATGCAGATAGAGATGTCTACTGAGAACGAGATTGCAAGATACAAGTTTATAGTATTATTAGAGCAGATATTTGATATTGATACAGGCGATATAATATATGTTTCAAAGAGCAGCCGTGACACAACAATCAGAATAGAAAATCAGGAATATGTTGCTAAAATATTGCAGACACTTAAATGGACTGATGAAACATTTGATAATATTGAACCTGTATTTGTTGACCCAAGAATAGTGCAGAAGGACTGCTGTAAGAAAGCATTTATAAGAGGTGCATTTATAGCGGCAGGTTCTATAAGCGATCCTAATAAGTTCTATCATTATGAAATAGTATGCGACTATGAAGAAGATGCACAGTGCCTGTGTGATATGCTTATATTCTTCGGGCTTGATGCTAAGATTACAGTCCGCAAGAATGATTATATAGTATATATGAAGGAAGGCAGTAATATAACAGATGTGCTTAATCTTATGGGAGCATATGTTTCGCAGATGAATCTCTACAATGTTATGATTCTTAAAGAAATGCGTAATGACGTGAACCGTAAGGTTAACTGCGAAACTGCGAACCTTAACAAGACGGTTGCCGCTGCGGTAAAGCAGACTAAGGACATAATATATATAAGGGATACAGTTGGTCTTGGAAGCCTTAAGGACAGCTTAAGACAGGTTGCCGAGGTAAGGCTTGAACACGAGGATATGAACCTTAAAGATATAGGTGCATTGTTAGACCCGCCTGTTGGCAAGTCGGGTGTCAATCACAGACTCAGAAAGATAAGCGAATACGCAGAACAGTTAAGACTTGAAAGAGGGGATTGACAACAAGCGTATAATAAAAATTAGGTAAGGTAAATTATTAGTTAAATGTATAGACAGAATGGAGGATAATATGACAAAAGTAGATATTATATCAGGATTTTTGGGAGCAGGTAAGACTACTCTTATTGCAAAGCTTTTAAAAGAAGGACTTGCTGGTGAGCAGGTTGTGCTTATAGAAAATGAATTTGGCGAGATAGGTATTGATGGCGGTTTCTTAAAGGAGTCAGGCGTTGAAATCAGAGAGATGAATTCTGGCTGTATATGCTGTTCTTTAGTTGGTGACTTTGGAACATCTTTAAAGGAAGTTGTTGAGAAGTACCACCCAGACAGAATTATTATCGAACCATCAGGTGTTGGCAAGCTTTCAGATGTTATTAAGGCTGTAAAAGATCTTCATATTGAGAATGAAATCCATTTAAACAGTGCTTCAACAGTAGCCGATGCTTCTAAGGTAAAGGTATATATGAAGAACTTCGGTGAGTTCTTTAACAATCAGATTGAGCACGCTGGAACAATTATTCTTAGTAGAACACAGAATGTATCAGAAGCTAAGTTAAAGACAGATATTGAGCTTATCAGATCACTTAATAAGGATGCCCATATTATAACAACTCCTTGGGATGATATTGATGGCAAGCAGATACTTGATGCTATGGAAAATGTTACTAATCTTGAACTTGAAATGCTTGCAGAGGCAGCAGCAAAGGTGGCAGAGGAACACGAACATCATCATCATCACGATGGTGAGTGTGGCTGCGGACACGACCACCACGATGAAGAGCACGAACATCACCATCACGATGGCGAGTGTGGCTGTGGACACGACCACCACGATGAAGAGCACGAACATCATCATCACGATGATGAATGTGGCTGCGGACATGACCACCACGATGAAGAGCATGAACATCATCATCACGATGGCGAGTGTGGCTGTGGACATCATCACGAGCATGGTCATCACCACGCCGATGAAGTATTTACAAGCTGGGGCGTAGAAACTCCTAACAAGTATGACAAGGAAGAACTTTCAGAGATATTAAGAAAGCTTTCTGAGACAGATGATTATGGTAACATCTTAAGAGCTAAGGGTATGCTTCCTTGCACAGATGGTAAGTGGATGTTCTTTGATCTTGTACCAGAAGAATATGAAATCAGGGAAGGTAAGCCTGATTTTACAGGAAGAATATGTGTAATAGGAGCAGAATTAAAAGAAGATGCTCTTAAAGAATTATTTAATGTTTAATTACGGAAGTTAAAGTACTGGACAATCCGCAGACAACACAGACTGGGGGCATAAGCCCCCAGTGTTATATATAGTTAGAATAGATGGAGGACATATAATGGCACAGGAAGAGTATCAGATTCCTATATTTTTAATAAATGGCCAGTTAGATAGTGGCAAGACCAGATTTATCTCAGATACTATAGCAATGGGACAGTTTGCAGAGGCAAAGAATAAGCTCCTTATCGTATGTGAGGAAGGCGAAGAAGAATACAGTGAGAAGCTTTTAAAAGATAATGGCGTGGATATGGTGGTTCTTGAAAAAGAAGAATTAACAGAAGCTAAGCTTAATGAACTTGATAAAGAGTATGACCCTTGGATAGTAATTGTTGAGTATAATGGTATGTGGGATCCAGCCCTTCTTATGGGAACAGCTAAGCCAAGAGGCTGGGAGATATACCAGTCAATAACACTTATTGATGCTACGGCGTTCAATCTTCAGTGGAACAATATGAGATCAATAATTGCAGAGACTGTTAAGTATACAGATATGGTTATATTTAATAGATGTAAGTCAGGTATGGATCTTGGAAGCTACAGAAGAAGTATGAGAGCACTTAATAACACACTTCAGATTGTATTTGAGGACGATAAGGGAGAGATGATGTCAATTGCAGAACAGCTTCCTTATGATGTTAATGCGGATATTATCGAGGTTGATGATGCTGATTACGGAATATGGTATATGGATGTATCAGAAAGACCAGATGTATATGTTGGCAAGAAAGTAAGATTTAAGGGTCAGGTATTAAAGAATAAATATTTCAAAGATAAGAACTTTGTACCAGGACGAAAGGTTATGACCTGCTGTGCTGAGGATACACAGTTTATTGGCTATATAAGCTTTTATAATAACATTGCTTCTTTAGAGAATAGACAGTGGATAATGGTTACAGCAACAATCAAGAATGAATTCCAGATGGCATACAAGAAGAAAGGACCTGTTCTTTATGTAGAAAAGGTTGAAAATGCAGAGCCACCAGTGGAAGAGATGGTTTATTTCTAAGCTTGTAAGCGTGGAGAAAATAGAATTTTATATTCTATATTTTTTGAATAAATCGGACATATATAACAATTAGTAATACGGCTGGAGAGAACAATGATACAGGATATATTTCCTAATAGACTTGATAACCAATATGTAGAATGTAGTCCGCAGGATAATGATGTAATCTTCTTCTTTGAGGGTTCATCACTTCTTGCGAAGTATATTAAAGAAGATACATTAACTTATCCACTGTACAAGCAGTTCATACAGGGGATAAAGACAGGCATATCAAAAGATTCTGTTGATAATTATTCATTTACATACCTTTTATCTGTAGATGATACGAAATATTTTCTTGCACAGAGAAAAGGCGAATTATTAAGAGGACAATATGCTGGTGAAATGGCAGATTCCAAAGTGCATAATGAGTATACATCAGTGGTGGAAGGATTTTCATTTGTCGGGGTAGACTCATTTAGAAAAGCCAAACCGAAAGCCACAGCATTTGCAGCAATAACGGCATATCATCTGTATGGCTGGTACAGGGACAATCATTATTGTGGACGATGTGGCAGACCTACAATACACGATAACAAAGAGCGTATGGTAAAGTGTCCGGTATGTGGCAATATGGTATTCCCAAAGATAAGTCCTGCGGTTATCGTGGCAGTTACAGATAACGACAGGGTTCTGCTTACAAAGTATGCAGGAAGAACATATAAGAATTATGCTTTAGTCGCTGGCTTTAATGAGGCTGGAGAGACAATAGAGCAGACAGTCAGGCGTGAGGTAATGGAAGAAGTAGGACTTAAGGTCAAGAACCTTAAATATTACAAGAGCCAGCCTTGGGGACTTAGCGGCTCACTGCTTTCAGGGTTCTTCTGTGAGCTTGACGGTGATGATAAAATCACATTGCAGGAAGATGAATTATCACTTGGAACGTGGGTTAAGGCAGACGACCTTGACTTAGAAGACGATGGAATAAGTCTTACAAGAGAGATGATATTAAAATTCAAAAAAGAACATTCAATTGTTCCGTCTAATTAGAATAATACATTATTATTAAGCATAGAATTATCCCAAACATATGTGGGGTGGTTCTATGCTTAATTGGTTATGGGGCTTTATGATTATCATAGGAATTGTATACGCCCTTATCACAGGCAATATAGAAAGTGTCACACAGGGGGCATTTGACTCCGCCAAGGAAGCGGTCACATTATGTATAACTATGTTCGGTATTATGTCATTCTGGTGCGGTCTTATGGAAATAGCAGAAAAATCAGGACTTATAGACAAGTGCAGATACATGATAGAGCCTCTTATAAAATGGCTGTTTCCGGGGGTTCCAGGCAGCTCCAAAGCATTTGGCTATATAGTTACCAATATGATATCTAATTTTCTTGGACTTGGCTGGGCGGCTACACCGGCAGGAATAAAGGCTATGAAAGAGATGGCAGTGCTTAATCAGAATAAGAATATAGCAAGCTGTGATATGTGTACATTTCTTGTGATTAACATTTCTTCAATTCAGTTAATTCCAGTAAATATAATAGCATACAGAAGCCAGTACAAAAGTCCTGACCCGACTGCAATACTATTTCCCTCAATAATAGCAACAACTATAAGCACGCTTGCGGCTGTTATATTTTGCAGGGTTATGACAAGGAGGGAGCGATGATGACTAAGATTTCAGCGTATATAATGCCGCTTGTCATATTGATTATTGTTGGATATGGAATGTACAAAAAGAGTGATAATTACGATAACTTTGTAAATGGTGCAGAGGATGGAATGAGGACAGTGGTTTCAATAGCACCTACACTGATTGGGCTTATGGTGGCGGTCGGAGTATTAAGAGCTTCTGGATTTCTTGATTTTATAGCTGGACTTTTAAGCGGTGTGTGCGGAAAGATTGGAATACCGGCAAGCATAGTTCCGCTTATTATAGTAAGGCTGTTCAGTTCGTCAGCCGCAACCGGACTTAGCCTTGATATATTCAAGCAGTTCGGAACAGACTCATATACAGGACTTATAACGTCTATACTTATGGGGTGTACAGAAACAGTATTTTACACAATGTCAGTATATTATATGGCGGCTCGCATTAAAAAAACGCGCTGGACACTTGCTGGTGCATTAATTGCAACAGCGGCAGGCATAGCTGCGAGTGTCATTCTTGCGCGTTATTGTTAATTATTATTTTTTCAGATTTTTCATAGCAATATTGATGTCTACATTACCTGATACTCCATTTATTGAACCTGTGCTTGTATACTGCCACATAGCGTATCTGTAGGGATAATATGGAGAGGCAGTCTGATAACCGGCGAACCATTTATCATAACCTTCAAGTCTTTCAAGTTCAACATTATCCATAAAATACAAAAGATTACTGTAGATTAATGGAGTATATCCAGCAGCTTTAATTGTGTCGCAAAATGCGATTATTACGTCAGTTAATTCACTAGCCGAAAGATTTTCCTGACGGAAGCTGTCATTTTCTATAGCTTCTACGTCAATAGCGATTGGGTATGTAATGTTATAAGGCTTTACAAGAGTAAGTACATAGTTGGCTTCTTCGATAGCTTCCTCTTTGTTAAGAGCCTGTGAATAGAAGTATACACCGACATCTATATTATTCTTGATAGCATTAGTTGTGTAAGTATTAAATGAAGTATCTTCAACAAGAAGTCCTGAGCCATAAGCCCTGTAGCCACATCTAATCATAGCAAAATCCACACCGGCGGCTTTAACCTTGGCAAAATCCACATCAGAATTGTGCTTTGATAAATCAATTCCTGTATATGTCTTGGCATTAGTTCCTGAATAAGTCATCAATCCCTTATCATTGCGGGCAAAGGCTGATTTATCATATTCGCTTGCGGCAAGCTTAGGGTTAATATCGGCAAATACATAATTACCACTTCTATTGACATATACTATGTTGTCAGGATAAAGTTCTTTTAATAATGAGAGTGTAGATGAACCGCTCTCAAATCTGCTTCGGATAAGGTTAAGCATATCGTCTTTCTCAGTATTGCGTGCAGTTTCAATGTCCTTGTCCTCAATTCTTGCTACAGTATCAGCAGTTCTCTTGGAGTCGGTAACAAGCAGGACAATATTGGCTATTATTGAAGCGATGGCAGTAACAAGCAGAACAATTGTCAATACAGATAATTTGCTTTTGCTGCCAGTCCTGCTTTTATTCTTCTGTCTGGAATTAGCTTTCCAATCTGAACTGTTATCAGATTGGCTGTTGAAATTATTATCCATAGGTATCCCTCTTTTCTTTATAGTACATTAATGTGTAACCGCATATAAATAAATGATAACTACAGTGTAAACGAGCTGTATTTAAAAGTCAAATAGTAAAATGTAGTAATTGTATTAGAAAAATATAAAAAATATAAGAAAACATATTGACAATATACTAAATAAATAGTATATATAATGTACACCATATTTTTAATATACATCACATATTTAGAATATATCAGATGTCTGCATAAGATATATGTTGGGTGCATATATTTCTGATTCTTTAGCCTTTTGAAGAAGGTATTTATAGCGTTTCTGCTCAGAATTCAATTGATATATATAACAATCTATAAGGTCTGGGTCAGTTGCGTTATCAAAGTTGGCATATGCGGCACTAAGCGCAGCCTTTGTCATATTAATTTCCTCAACAAGATATTTTTCATCATATGTAGCAGGATTTTTTTTCTTGCTGAACATTTTCAATAGAATTACCTCGTTTCCTCTTTTTTTATAAGTATAGTCAGTAATTGGTAATTCTATACATTAAACAGAATAATAGAATTAAGACAACTGTATTGTGGTGGCAATTTATATATAAAGTTGTCTGATAAGATATGGGAGAATTAAAGAGAATATGACAGAGCAGTACATAAGATACGCCGCTATGTTTATTATCATAATGATGGCGGTGATTGATGATTACAGACGTTTTAAGGTGTCGAATAGAATTATAATTGCAGGAATGGTTATTGGTGTTGTTGTTAATATGGGAAGCCTTATGTATGGAGGTGATGTGAGAGGGTATATATATGGTGGTATGGCAGGTTTTGCAATTATGTATATGGTGTATATATTTGGCGGCGTAGGTGCAGGAGATGTTAAGCTTCTTGCAGTGTGCGGACTGCTGATTGGTGTTACATATATTGTGAGGTTAATATGTGCGGCTATGGTATGCGGTGTATTAACAGGTGTATTAGAGAATGTTGGCGTAATTAAAGGCAGACAGGGTGTATGTATAAGAGATAATGTTTTAATAAAGCAGGGAAGACATACAATACATAGATTTCATTATACATATGCCTTGTGTCTTGGAGCGGCAATTATGGTGGTATTAAATATTAAAGCATAAAGCTGTAGATACTGTAATTAAGATTATATAGTGTATGGAGGAAAGTGTATTTGGCAAAAGATAATATATGCGTGATATATGACGATGATGAGAGTTATGCCAAAAGGCTTATGGGAATAATTAACGACAGTAAGGATATTCCCTACAGGGCTAAAGTGTTTACCAAAGAGGAGGAGTTTAACAGATACATTTTAGCTAATAAGACAGATGTGTTAATGGTTAATGAAGAACAATACACATATGGCATTAATCATGAGGATATTAAGACAGATGATAACAGCGTTATTGTTCTGTGTGAAGATGAGAAAGAAGCAGGAATTATTAATGATAAGAAAGAGAAAGGGCTTATCGGTGTGTGCAAATACCAGCCAGCTTACCAGCTTTTAGGGTCAATTACAAGACAAAGACCAGATAGAACGCAGAGGGTTGAGGATATTACCAGATATATCGGAGTGTATGGCTTTAATTCGACTTTAAGAGTGACTTTGGAAATGGTTATTGCGGCGGCATATTCTAAAAAGGGACGGACACTTTTTATCAATCTTGATGAATTCTCAGGCATTGAGCATATTATGATGTCTGACGGGTGTAGTAATCTGTCAGATGTATTCTAT
>OGFW01001544.1_pt1 | contig 17409 bp, 6 predicted proteins | sample 1570991 | NCBI WGS metagenome assembly OGFW01 (sample SAMEA2582074, study PRJEB24529) | metagenome | biome: Human gut stool | place: China | collected 2011
CGTCAAGGAATGTACGGATATTCGCATCTGCCCAGCCGCCAGTGCTGGTGGAACCAGTATTCAGAGTCATCTTCTGTCCAAGCAGCCCAGCCTGAATAAAGCTGATAGAACAACGCTTGTTGGAATTGTCGCTCAGGTAATACTGTTTGAAGCCACAAGCCTCGAAGGTGAAGTCCTGATGTGTCCATGCGGCCAACTTCCGGCAGGCAGCATCACCCAGGTCGGTATACCAGAGCTTGCCCCAGTAGATCGTACCCTTTGCGTAACGCTCATAAGCACCGTCGTCTGCTTTAGCACAACCAAATACCAGAGTGGCGTTCGTCTGTGTGGTACGAGTGCGGTTCAGCTGAATATAGCCAATCTCAGCAGCAGTGGTGTTTGCCGCATAAACATGGATGCCATTTTCGCCCTTAGTATGGCGCAGAACGATCATATCACGAGAACCAAGATGAGCGCCGTTTGTAGACTCAGTGCCCCATGCAACCTTAGAGCCACTATTAACCCAGAAGCGGAAACCGTTCATGCCATTGGTCTGGAAGCATTGAGCAATCACAGAGTTTGCAGCAGAATCTTCGTCGATTCGATAGTCCAGTGCCATAACCCAGCTGCGATCTTCGGCCAGCAGAGATACGCCGGTATCGACATAATTCTTGCCAGTAAAGATCTTCGGCTCGTTGAACAGAACTTTCTCTTCCACGTCGCTAAAGGTGAAGTCATTGCCCATCTTGATGGTGATAGCGTCTTTGTCAGAAACAACACTTTGCTCCAGATTCACCTTGGTCATGGCATAGATCTCAACAGGGCGCAGGTCACTCAGCTGCTTGTCTCTGAAGTAGCCGCTGACGTATTCACAGACATCATAAACAGCATTGATATCCTTGTCGCCATTGACATAGCCGCCTTTGTCCCAACCGCTGAACAGATAATACTTATAAGCAGTCTCTTCGCTGGTATAGGTCGGAGTGTCGCCATCATACAGAACCATAGAGCCATACGGAGCAGTTGTCTGCTGTAGAACAGCGCCGCGATTCATATAGCGCACACGATACTGACGCACGGATTCATCATACACAGCAGTAACAGTCTGATTCTCAAAAACAGGAGTGAACTCGGTGTCCCAGCCGCTGAATGTAAACACTGTACTGATGGTACTCGGGAAGGTAGGTGTCGGGATCGGATTGTCAGAACGTGTCACAGGGTCAACTGCACGCTCGCCCTTGTCAATATACTGGATATCCAGAACAGCGCCATCCTTATTCACGAATTTCCAAGCATACTGGTTGATCATGGTGTTGTAAGTGACCTCCAAATCAGGCCAGCGCTCTGTGTACAGCAGCTTCTCACGCTCACGGATAATAGGCACATGCACTTTGCCTTCCACGACAGAATGGTCAGTGTTGTAGCCATTTTCATCCAGACCGCTCATTGCATACAGGCGATTCAGCAGGGAAGTGTCAGCCAGCTCCCAATCAATGCCGGTAATGCGCACACGGTTCAGGTTGGTGCACTTGCCCAGCATATCTTTCAGGTCGATGGTTGCACACTTCTCAACAGTCAGCGTAGTGATATTGGTGTAATCCTCAATTGTCAGGTCGGTCAGATAGTTCAGGTTCTTTGCGGTCAAGCTGGCGATTGCAGGCAGGTGGGCGATTTTGATCTTGCCGCCGCTTGCAAAGGAGACACCGGTAATGCCAGAGCCGTCAGCATAGAACTCTGTCAGGCTGGTGCATCCGGTCAGACCAATAGACTTCTTCAGGTTCGGCACGTTCTGCAGGTTCAAATGTTCCAGCAGAGTATTATTACCAACAGCGAAGTCGGTCATGTTCGTATTCTTATAGCCGCTCACACCGGAACCAACTTTCAGTTCAGTCAGCTTAACACCATGGCTGAAGTCAACATAGCCTGGATAGAAGCCAGAGATATCACCAATGCTCTGAATGATAGAAGCGTTATAGATATAAACTTCAGTATCGTTCATTGCTGTGATGGGGCATTCAATCGTGTAGGTCTGTCCTCGCTTGCCACGCACCTTTACAGGATTAGAGCCGTACAGAACAGAGACATAGGTATCAGCGTAAGGTGTGATATGGAATGTGCCGTCCGGTTTCACGCCAGTCCAGTTGGTTGGAGTATAGCCACGAATGGTCATATCATCACTGGTTGCGGCAGAGCCGGAATACTTAGATGCCATGTACTTTTCCTGATAGCGCTGAAACTGCCGACGCTGATGTCGCTTGTTGCCATGCATCATAGGTAGATAGCTGGTGGTATTGATGGTGGGATCTTCGTAGGTGCGGAAATATTTACGCCGCATATCCATGATCCAAAGCTTTTCGGGCTTCACATCCTGATAGTCCTCGAACTTTTTCAAGATACGAGTCGCACTCCATGCCAGCGCATTCTCACGGTTGCGGAACATCGCTGCCATCTCATCGGGGAACAGGTCGCGCAGTTTGCACCACAATTTGGAGTCAGCAGCGTTAAACACATTCTTTGTACCGATGGTATCAGTGTCCTCGTAGCCATAAGTCAGAGTCAGACCACCCTCGTTATCATTGCCCATGGCGGTATCGTTATCGTAGTCAAAGCAGAAGTCCCAGTGAACCAGATCGCTGGTATGCGGGAATACGTTCTTTGCACGGTTATCAACCATGGTGTGACGTTCAGTAAACAGATAATGGAAAATAGCAGAATCCAGATCGAAGTGATCCTTGAAATGCGCCTTGAATTCCTCATCATCCGCATTCACCACCCAGTTCTGAGCTGTGATCCACGCCTGTTTGCCAGCCTCGATCTCTTCCTCAGTGCAGGCAGGGTTGCTGTAACGGAACTCAAAGGAATGGTCGCCGTCCCAAGTTTCCTGCGAGAAATCGCCACTCAGGAAGCGGGTCTGCTCATCGGCGTTGTTGTCGATCTCAACGATAAATTCCTTGTGGTTCTCAGGGTCCATACCCATCGTATCTTTATTCTTTTTGGAGTTGCCAATGTCGCCGCAGGCATAGAAGTGCCACTGACCATCGTTAAATACGGTCGCATTGGTGGTATCGGTCTCCTGAATAAACACGACACAGGGATAGAACGCCATTGTATCACGCACTTTGGGGTTATCCTTCTTAGCCTGACGCACATAGGGGTTGAACTCATTAAAATCGTCTGCCAGCAGGGCGTTGTTTGCATTCTCAGAGGAAGCAACATTGACTTTGATGTTAAAATACTTCTCAGGAACGCTATTTTCGGTCAGTGCATAGGTGTCGCCGGTAGTGTCATCACCAAACGTAAAGCCGCCATTGCAGTTGATATCAATGTTTCGGGCAGATGCGCCATAGTGGTCGGAGCTGGTGCCTTGACCCTTGTGAGAGCCGGTGGCAGTCCAGTTATCCTCCTTAGCACGACCATTCTTATAGATTTGCTGGATCGTAGTGTTGGCGACCTCGTTCTTCTTGCCGGTGGTGAAAGTAGGTGCTGAGATCTTGATGATACGCAGATCGGGGCACTTCTCTGCCAGCAAGTCAGGAGTCAGTTCGCCGCTCGCATCCGTAATGTCGTTGCGCATATAGCGAGAAACCATCTCTTCGGCGTTCTTCGCATCGGCAATAAAGTTGTCCAGAATCTCGTCATCCGTCAGGTTCATACCGTAGCTCTTCATGCGGTACACGATAACGTCACAATCGTCAGAGCCAATGGTAATGCCAACGGGAGCAGCCTGAGTAAAGCTGTCGCTAGTATCATACAGTTCAACACGGCAGGGGATACCGTCACACCACAGAACCATCTCGCGGAACTGTTTGTCCGGCAGAATATTGAACTCGAACTCAAGGAAATCGTCCTCACAGATGGGTAAATCAATACTGTTCTGGTGACTAGTCAGCGTAACTTTCTGAGCCTGAATGTTCAGACCAACACCGCCATTCAAGCAAGTCACGGCAGTAGCATCATAGTTGCGGACGTTCGTGGTCTTAAACACCAGCTTGAAATTCTTACCGCTCTTCTTTGCATCGTCTGCGAAAAGCTTATAGCTGATGGTAGCAGTCGTACCGGCCTTGACACAGAAGTAGGTGTCGCCATCTTCATCGATCTGATAGCCGCCGTTCACCCAGTCAAAGTTGTCGCTGACAGTCATCTTGTTGCTGCCGGAACTCCACAGGCGGTTCACATCTGCGTTACTGCGGCCAGCGGGGTTAAAGTCCAGCATCAGACCGGTCTTAACGGGCTCAATGGTAATGCCCAGGTCTTCGATCTTTGCGGTAATGCTCTTGATTGTAGCGCCGCAAGTAATGGTCAGAGTGTGAGTGCCAATATCAGAAGATTTAAAACTCCAAGTCTGAGCAGTACGGCCAACAGTCAGTGTAGAAGTCTTAATACCGTCAACTTCCAATGTGATGTTTGCAGTAGAAGAGGCCGGGTTATAGACAGTGTAAACAATGCCGGTTGTACTGTACTGTTTTGCTGTAAACTCCTTTGTGGCACAGCTGATGATCGGTGTGTTATTGCCTTCCTCTGCCCACATGATATCTTTATAAATGGTATTGCTGGTCACAGCTTTGCCATTGATATTTGCAGTCATGGTCACTTCCAGCAGGTGAGCGCCGTGTCTCTGTGCCGGAATCGCATAGGTCATCTGTCTGCCGGTAACCGCAGTTGTAACACTACCAAGCTTTTTGCCATCCAGAGTAAAGGAAACGTCCTTATTGATATTTCCGTATGGAGTAAAGCGGAAAGTGACTTCACCACTATAAACCAGAGAATCATCGAAAATACTCTCCAGATAAAACTCGACGATATTGATATTCCAAGTCTTTGAGCCCATGCTGCCAACAGAGTCAGTGACCTGCAATTTGATCTTATTGTCGCCATTGTGCAGATACTGGGTGATATCAAAGCTATTCTTGCCCTGGTAAACAGTCGTAGTAGCGACCTTTGTGTTGCCAACGTACCATACGCCGGTAGCATCACCAGTGTCTTCGCCAGAGTTATCCACAGAAGTAAAGTTGAACTCGACAGTTGCGGTGTCGCCCTTGACAACAGCGATAGAAGATTCGCCAATACGCTCAATAGTGATAGTAGAGGTGCTGCCACCGCCACCACCGCCACCTTCAATAATAACAGTGGTCTTGACCGTGCCGTTCTCCAACAGGTTCAGCTTGGAATCTTCGTAAGTGATATCGTACTCGCGGCCAGAATTCTCATCGGGCTTAAAGTCTTTCAAGGTTTCCTGAATCTTGGCGATATCCGCATTGGCCAGGTCAACAGAGGTCTGAATGCCGCCAACCGTATTCTTCAGGCCACTCACATCACTGGAGAGCACGTCAACGGTCGTCTTGTCTGCTTTTTTATCGAGCAGTGCGTCTGTGGCTTCCTTATTATAATAGGAGGACTTCAAAGTCTCAGGCAGGTCGCCAACACTATTCTTCAGCTCCTGCACAGCGGCATCATTTGTAGTCTTATATTCGGTCAGCTCAGTCTGAACAGGGGTCACAGCAGTGCTGATTTTATTGTCCACAATGCCGTTATACATGCTTACCCACTCAGCAGAAGGGTCAGTGTTCAACTTGATCTTTGTGATTTCTTCAGCACCATTCAGGAACGTCAGGGTGCGGGTATCGTTGTCATACTGCACATTGAAATTTGCCAGACCGTCCACAGCAGCAATCTCACCACGCAGCATCGTAACAAAGCCGTCAACCTCGTCCTTTTTATAGAACTGCGCCAGCTTTTCATCCACACTAGCAACAGCATTCTTTGCGTCCTGTGCGCTCTTCTCGGCGGCAGATGCAGCAACCTGTGCCTCGCCAACCTTCTGACTCATTGTTGCCAGGAACTGGGTATACCAGTCGTTGCCACTCGGATCAACCATCTGCTTGCCGGTCAGCGATTTCAGTACATTCAGTCGGCCATTCGGGCGGGTGCGCCACAGATAGCTCTTGGTAGTGCTTGTATTCGGAACATTCACAGCACCGGATGCCATGATTTCGAATTGCAGCTCGCCCTCTTTGGCAGTAGCGTCATTTGCCACCAACCAGTAAAAGCGGATTTTTGTATTGCTGTAACTCACGTTGATAGGGGAAGCATAGTTCTCCTCTCTGTCTGCATTCAGGTAGTGGATCTGAATCGTCATCTGAAGCAGGTCAATACCATCATAGTAACGAGGCATTTCAAACGGAATGACCTGAGAGTTGGACTCCTGTGTGATGTTGATCTGATTGGCATCCAGCTGAATGTCTTTGTTCTTGTCGATGTAAGACCACTGGTCATCAGAGTAATCAGCAAACCAGGTGTAATTGCCACTACGCTCAAATGTCTCTTCTCCGTTGTCGTCATACACGGCAATTTGGTCTTGGTCGTTTAATTCCAGAGTTGCGACATCTATATCATCAACAGAAACATTTGCGGTACTTGCGGCCTTTTTCGCAGCTAACCGCTTAGATTCTCCAAAAGATAGTGCCATTTGCTCACTCCTCTCTTATTGTTCATCTGCCGTAGTGGCAGTTAATTCGGGGAAATATTTATCAAACAAATTGTCCTGATAGAACGTATATTTGTTGTTTACGATATAAGTGTAATATGGGTAATAGCGGCTCAAAGAAAGCGACATTGTGCCTTCGCCCAGATTCATAGAAATGCTCTTGATAATCCAATCCACGGGGGTCTTACCGCCCAAATATTTGGCAGCATACTGGATCTTTTCGTTCACATCGAGCCACGGAACCAGTCGCGTGGTCACACTCAGGCCATCGGTCAGGCGGGCACGCTTCTATAGTTCGTATTGACAAACTTCCATAGCCGCGTCATCCGTGGTATAGTTCTCGTAGTCTCCACCTGATAAAATTTCAGTTCTACGACCGATTTTTTCGATAGACAGCCGTGCATTATATAGGTCATCAATATTGTTCGGGTCATTCACACAGATAAAAGCCATATTGTCGCAGTTATCTTCTGCCTTTTGAGCTTCGATCTCTTTAGCGGCTGGGATTTCGTCCACCAGTTTTGCCATAGCATGACTTTGCTGTTGACCGAGAAAGTAAATGCGGCCAGTATTCGGATTCCACTGGAGAACATAATACTTTGTAGCCTTAATACATCCTGGGTCTTGAATGATATCTGAACCATTGGCATCAGTCAAAGAACGATACAGTGTACTTGTCTTTGTCTCAGAGCCAACTTGCTCATTGCCGTCTTTATCCTTGTACTTCCATGTAAATGTCAACACAACTGTCATAGCGCCACTTGTTACGTTGCCATTTTTGTCCGTCTTGGCAGCTTCAACATTTGCAGGAGCCACAAAAGATACTTTCGTTTCACTTTTCCATGTTGATTCGGTTGCGTTCAATACAAGGTTGATTGTTTTATTTGTTCCAGACCATCCTTTTACAGTGGCTGCTCCGTCTGCTTCAATCGTTGCACCAAACACTTCAACGCAGTTTCGGACAGCGGCATAATCCACTGTGGCCGATTCGCCATCGTTAGTAACAAGCTTCTCGAATACTTCCGGATCAAGTACAGGCGGGTCGTCAAATCCACTGGGAATCTCACGACATACAAACACATCATCGTCAAAATACATCTCAAACGGATAATACAGGTCACGCAATTCTGAGAGAATATCCCAAACAGTTGAGCCGGTATCATAATCCAGGTCATGTGGAACAGTGCGGCTCCAATAGTCGATGGAATATTTTTTGAATTCCGTCTCATCTCTTAACACCGTCCAGATTGCGTCACCGATACGAGTGTTTTTCTCAATGCGATGTGTGCCGCCAACTAACTGTCCGCCCAGGTCTCCATTGATGCGAGAAACCAAGTCAACACAACTGGCCTGCACAGTATTTTCCGTTGCGCTGTATGTAAAGCCATTGGACGTAAAGGTATAGCATCCTTCGTTATACCAATAGATTTTTACGCCATTGACATAAGAACTGTCAGCTGAATTAGAGTAGCTGAGATATAACTCGTTATAAAGCTCATTCAGTGCGGTCTTTGTGTCGATCACTTCCGCTTGAATGTCGTGCATGGAATGTCCTGCAAACACACTGGTTTTTCCGTAGGTCTCCCTTAATTCGTCCTCACTCTAACCGGCAATAGCAGAAACATCTACCTTGCCAAGCGTAACTCCGTTCAGAACCATACCTTCAACAGCAGCAATCATCCCATGGACGTGCATTTTATTGCCATACACGAAACTATCGATGCCTGATTTATCTACCTCAAGGATATTGGCAGGGGAGAGACCGCCGCTCATTGACTTCGCTTTTGTTGCCACAGCATCCAGATAAGCCCAGATATCATCCTTCACTAGCGGTACAAGTCCGTCTTTGGTCTGCAGCATCGGTGTAAATGCGATATAAGGTCCATTTTGACAAATTGGGTCATCACTTCCCAAAACTGTAGAGTAATCACCAAGTTTGGTGTACCATTCCTCTGCTTCAGCTGGGTCATCCGGTGGCGTGCCGTCATTGATCTGGTCAAAGAACGTATGATACTTTGAGATATTGGCTCCCGTCCACACCAGCACATCTCGATTCAGGTTGTCGATATTGCCGTATTTTGCATAGCCTCTGTTTGTGATGTCCTGAATCAAATCATCATAATTCTTCGCAGCGAGCTGATAATCCGCATTTTCCCTGATCATCTCGTCAATACTCTTTGAAGCACTGATTCTCGACATTCCTCTTCCTGACAGACCAATGAATACACGCACATTTTTACTGATCCAATCTTCTTCCGTCAGGTTGGAAATGCCACTCTTCTTACCCAAGTACAGGGTCACATTAAAGGTTCGCCGCACGTCAGATTCTGAGTCGATAGAAATAGAGCCATCGATCACAAGACCTTCCAAACTATCAATTGTAATAAAATCTTTGTTCAGCATATCAATGCGGCAGTAAATATTAGACGAATGATTGTTCAATAGCGCCAGGTCTGCGTCAGTCGGAAGATATGTCATACGCTGCCTCCCGGCTGATAATCACTCAGCCCATTGTTATACATGTCGCTCTCACTCTCTGCGTCACCAAGCTCCACAAAGTCGAACTCCAATACGCCCTTGTCGTAGTGATCAGAGCAGGAGATCGACACATTGCCATTGACACCCATTAGCCATCTGCGGCCATCAAACATCTTCAACAGCTTCGCACTACCGTTGGTCAGCCACTCGCTCAGTTCATCACGGAACGCATTGCCGCCATTGATATCAAAATCTTTCATTGTGTTATCAAAACGGATGCCAACACCAGAGAAGTGGCCGCTGTAATAATTGGCTTCACTGCCAGCAAACAGATACGGGTACTTGCTTCCCATCGTCTCGACAACTGTAGCAGAACGTACCTTCTCAACACTGTCAACTTTCGGCTCAAGGAAAATATGGTAGGTCTTATTGCCGTCAGTGATCACAGCACCATCAAAGTCGCTAACAACGCTGGCCTTCGCATAGCCAAGCTCAATGCCATTTGCAACTGGAGCTACGGCGTACTCATAGTCGGTCTTGCGGCCAATGGCGTACAGGTCGGTGTAATCAATCATCACATAACCATCGTCAGCGCTGTACATATAAAAATCATTGAAGTCTTTTGGCTCCAAATCCTGATTCTTTGTTGCCGATACCTCAACACGATAGTATTTCATGTTGTTCAAGAAGGTCTCAGAGAACCACTCTTTGTACTCGCTGGAACTCCTGAATTCGTCGGTCGATGTAAAATCACTTGATGCCTTGATGAACTTGCGGTCAGCGGTATATGCAATCAAACAAAACGCTTTGTCATCGGATTTGAACTGGAAAGAAAGAACTTGATTCTTGTCGATATAATCCGAAGTCACTGCCTTATAGTTACCCATTGGCTGACCAGTCGTTTTATTGATGTGGAGGTTCGACCAGCCCATCTTCATAATGACATGGTTCAAATCGATCTCTTCCTGATAAAGCGAAGTCCAGATTGCCGCACCTTTCTTGCGCCGCTTGATTCGCAGGGCATTTGCACCGCTGCTCCGTGTCAGGAAATACTGTGCGTGCATACTGATATTAGCCATACGATAATTATTCTGCACGGTGAATTCTACGTCATCCACATACTCTGGATAGTCAGTTCGGAACGCCTGCAATCCAGTGTCCAGCTGATAGCCGCCAACAGATTCTGCCGTCGCTCTCAGATAGTACAGGGTATGGTTATCCAGTCCATCGATCTGGAACCCCTTCAATGAGTCGCGATAATAGTAACTCACCGACTTTTTCAGCAGCTCGCGATTCGCATCATAAAGCCAAAATTCATAACGATTTACAGATTCACCCTCCGATACTTTATACTTGTAAGAGAACTCAAAGGAATAAGAAGGGTATGGAATAGTAGTTACGCCGGAAGAACTCAGGTCATTCAGTTTGATTGTCGGTTCCTCATGGCAATAAAACAGCAGCTTGTCCGAATATTCTGAAAACAGATTTGTGCCTTTCAGTCGGCAGCGAATAATCATATAATACGGATCTTTACGGTTCTCAAACGTGCCTGCTGGAATCGTAAAATATCGTGCTAGACCAGTGCCACCGGCATGGAATGTGCCAAACTTATACACACCTTTTGAAAGCGTATCACCCTGTAAAATACTGCCCGTCGGAGTATCGAAGACGATAAGAGCAATGATATCAATGTCTGCGTATGCGGCAAACTGAAATGTATGATCCTTTGTGGCATCAAATGCGCCGATTTTAGATAGAATTGGTTTCAAGTTATCACCTCCGAATTATTCCTTCGATATATAGCAAAGCTCACCATTGGTATTTACGGCCAGATTCAATGCGGCCAGAAAATTGTCAACGGTGATTCCAGAAATCGTTTTATTGATATCTGATACGTTCGTTTTTAAGGTCGAGATATTTGAGTTCGCAGCCGAAATCTTACGTGTCACATCCTGATAATGATTGGATTCAGCTGTTTTTACCTTATCGAGGTCTGTCCTTAACAAAGAGATATCAGAAGTATTTTGCTCAATATTACTTGTATTGTCGCCCACCTGCTTTTTAGTAGCGATATAATCCCTATTTGTAACCCCGCCAATATTATCATTAAAGCCATTCATTGAGCGCCATAGGTCGGCAACATCCTTGGCTTCTTTTGTTTCAAGAGCGTCTACCCGTTTAACTGCCGCATTTGCAGTTGTATCATCCGTGTACTTTGTCGCAACAGCCCAGTCGCTGAATGTCCATTTTTCAGTTTCACCTCTTGCAGTAATACAAATATACAATGCACCACCGATACCGCCATAAATCCATAGATCATTCACATCGTATGGAGCAGTCGGTGTGTCAGTAAAAACACGGACTTTTTCTGTTGCAAGATCTCGTGCGGATGTTGCCATCGACAGTGCATTGATAACACCGGCGTCCACGATCTCCATCCAGAAATATTGCTGTTTATCCTGGTCATATACCCAGCGATAGCAAATACCAGTCCTTTTATCATAGTAGATGTCGTTGATGTGTGCTTTTTTCTCTTCATCTGTTTTCTAATCTGAAGCAGGGTAGTTGTATGTATGCGGATGACCATTTCTGTACCAAGTATTGATGGTATTTCGCAGCTGACCCTGAACAGTATCTTCTGTCTGCTGGGATTTGTCTTTCATTGACTCAAACTCGGCGTTCAAGCTATCGACACCGGTCACCAGAGATTTCACTGTCAGAATTTCAACGCTGGTATTACTCTCCGATACGATCAGGTTACGAAAGTTGCCCTGCAATGCAGTTACAACAACCTTTTGGCCTACAATATAGTCATGGTTTGTTACAATGCCGTACTCGCCACCGAATACAGCGATTTTATAGTGCTGGTCTTCTTTTTCTGTAATCACTCCATAGGCGGACACGTCAAATTTTGCATTCTTTACGGCGTGTTCAGCGGCAGAAGTCACCACCTCGGCCAGCACGTCAGTTACTGATTTATCTGCCATCCTATTCCTCCTAATCAAAAATAAAAGCCGACCTGCTAGGCTATCCTAGTGGTATCGGCTGTAAAGACTATTACTTACCGCTTACTTTGCATTTGAGCAACCTTAGTCGGTAACTTCTGTTTGATTTCATTCGCCAGAGCGTCAGAGCTGCCAACAGGATTCGTGATAATAATATCACCAATCGAAGTTGTAACATCTCCACCGCCACCCTGAACAATCGGTTGAGAACCGTACTTTGACATCTGTTTCTGGAACCATGCATCCGGATTGCCGCCCATCTCGAACAGGCGAGAGGTGATATCGGCTGGGACAACACCGTCGCCGGTTTCAAGATAGGTATAGCGCCCAGATTGCGGCTTACGAACCAGCATCTCAGGACCCTGCTCATCGACATTAGCAAAATTAGACTTCTTTATTTCCTTTGTGCCACTTGCAAAACCAAGTAATGAGCCAAGGAACTTAAACGGTGCTGTAACAACATCGGCTATGCCTTGGCCAACACCTCTAATGAACTGCCCGGCCCCTTCCGCAATATTCTCAAGAGCCCCTTTCTGTTTAGCAGGCTGTTGAGCAGTTTGTTGTTGCTGTTGTGTCTCTTGCTTTGCTTTCTCCGCCTTTGTAGCGACAGCTTCAAATGCATCACCTGTGGTCGCCAAATCGTTTTTGATCGATGTAACGGCAGCTGTACATCCGGCCTTGATGGCGTTGTAAGACTGATCCATCACCCACTGCATATTGTTTGCTAAATTCGTAGCGCCAGGTTCTACATTCTTCCACGAATTGTCTGCATCCGTTTTCAACTGACCATTCTCACCAAATGTATTAGAGCTCGAAGAATCAATCTCGGCATAACCATCTTTCACCGTTCCCTGAGTCATTTCTGCCAGATTAGTTACGCCAGCTTCGTTCATGCTCCAACTATTGTCAAAGCACGCACGCATATCATACATTAGCTTCTGGGTGTCTTTGCTGGTGTCAGCCCATGCCTGCTCCATTGTCTTTTGAACATTGGTGCTCAAGGTCTTAACACCGCCGCCAACCTTGTTCCAGCTATGACCGAACGCCTTGGAGATCTCGTTCATGGCCTTATTTGTACTGTCAACAGAAGACTTATAAGACGCATTCAGCTTTTTAGCAATCTCCTCGGACATATCGCCAGAAGTAGAAGCAAGACTGTTCCATCCGCTGGTATAAATCTTTTGCAACGAATCAAACATCGTGTTGGTGACATCTTCAACCTGTTCAGCGCTCAGACCAGTATTCTCATTCAGTGCATCAAAGGTATTGTTCACCAGCTCATTCATCTTTTCAGACATCTTTTTGCTGGTTGCTTCAATATCCTTTGTATCCAGACCGAGCTCGCCAGCCACAGACTTCCAGCTTGACTCAAAGTTGCTCGTCATAGACGAAATTTGACTCTGAGCCGCTTTCTTTGTGTTGCTGGTGGATTCAGTCACCGTCTTAGAGGAGTTGATCTTGCCAACCGTAGACATACGATACGCAGTCTTATTGACAAAATAAAACATGCTTTGAATGGCAGCGATGATCGGATTATCGCTCTTCTTGAAGATATCAGAGAGTCCAGACATGAACTCGTTTGTATCACCAAGGATCTCATCATACTCGCTCTCGAAAATTGAGCCAACACCAGCGGCTGCGGCAGCTGCGGCACCACTCAATTGAGCATTTGGACCTTGGGCACTCATACCGGCACCGGCAGCAGCACTACCGGTCGCTTCGGCCAAGCCTTTTGCCAGCCAGCCCTCGGGGTTAGCACCAATCGCCATCAGGTTGTCAGTTTCCTTTGCAGGGATAACACCGTCGCCCTTTTCAAGATAGGTCATGCGTCCCTGATCGGGGTTACGAACAATCAGCTCTTCGCCCTTTTCATCAACGTTTGCAATCTGGCCCTTCTTAACGCCACGAGTACCCTTTGCATATTTCTTTGCTTGGAATGCGGGAGTAGGTTCATCAACCTGTGTACTGGAAACATTACTTGCTATTGAAGCAATCGTAGCAATCAGAGCAACTGCACCTGCAACAGCTGCAGCGGCAGCAATCCAACCAGCAATAGGAATGGAAGAAAGAGCGGCAGCAATCGCTTGCATCATAGCGGCCATAGCACTGCCAACGCTCGTCACCAGAGTACCAAGTCCGGCGAAGATAGAAGGGAAGAAGCTTACAACGCCAGACGAGATGGCACTACCGATTGACTGTGCGCCAGCCGCAATTGGGCCAAACATATTTCCGATGGTATCAACAATGCCACCAAGACCAAGTCCTGTCTGACTGTTCAGCAGACCAAATCCTTCTGTAAAGAACGAGCCAATGTCAGTAAACATCAACCCGGTTTTCTCAGAGATAGATGTCTATGCACCTGAGAAGAACTTACCAATACTGCCAAGATTGTCTTTCGCAGCACCAACCAGTCTCTCAAAGAATCCACCAGAGACACGCTGAATATCGCCGGTATTCACCTTTATTGTGTTGCCAAGGATATCCAATGTCGCAGTGGTGTCTGATTTTAGTGCGGCAGAACCAGCCCTGTTCTTACCAGTGATCCAATTCCAACCGTCAGAAACCATCTTGGCTGCTCCATCGAACATCTTCTTAAAGCCGCCACCAAGATCAAAGTCACCATTTTCGCCAGTGAACATGTTCTTGATTTGGTTGATAAAGCCAAAGACTCCACCACCGTCGCCACTTCCACCATTGAGGAGGTTCAAGACATTCGCCAGCGTCTCCAAAGTAGAGATCAGATTGGAAATATCAGTGATAACATTCTTGACATTTGTCGCGCCCTGAATGGCCTGCATATTGTTAAGGACACTACCCTTGAAACCGTCATAGTGACCTTCCATCTGCTCAAAGGTCATGGCCTCGAACTCGGCTGTGTATTTCAGCTTCTTCTGATAATCATCCCAGCTGGTGCCAATAAGATTATTGGTTTCCTGAACTTTATCTTTGAGTTTTTCCAGCTTGTCGATTTCGTCCTGCTTCTTATACTCGCGCTGCTTGTCAGATAGGTTCTGTCCGGCTTCACGAACAGCATTTTCATCTGCTTTCCATACGAAGCCCTGACCTCTGCCGCCATATACATGGACAGTCTTATTGGCCTTTGCTCGCTCGTACTCGTCCTGAAGCTTTGCCAGCTCGATTGCTCGCTCCTGTGCATCATTTTCTTCATTAAGCGCATCAATCCGTTTGTCAATAACATCGATCCAGGCTTCGCCCTGAATCTTGAGGTCGTTAGACTGTTTGTCATTCAAGTCATCAAAAACGCCGATAAAAGAATTCAAAACAGTATTCAATTGGGACATCAGAGTCTTCAGCTTGTCAGCCGATTTGCCCATGCCCTCCATCGAATCTGCGCCCTTGTCAAGAGAGTCCGCCAATGCACGCAGAATCTCTGCCTGATCTTTGGTTTCTTCTTTTAATTCGAGTTCTGCAGCCTTTGCCAGAATGTCGGCCTTGGTTTTTGCCAGCATCGCTTCTTTATTAAAGACAAGCTGGTTGCCCTCCAATTTAAGGAACTGCAGATACTCGGGAGACATTGTAAGTAGTTTCTGAATACTGTCAATGCTTAAACCGCCGTAAGTGTTGTACTCGTTTGCGACATCGCTCAAATCGGTCCATGCGCTCTGCATATCGTCGATCTTGGAGCTGAACTCTTCGACCGTAGAACCGAGTCCATCAAAATAGTCCTGAACAGAAATAACGTCGTTCTTGATATTATTTGCTGCAATTTTGTAACTCTTGGCGATAGCTTTAGATGCAGCGCCACCTTCAGAGCTGGCAGCTTCTGCTTGCGCTTCGAGAGATTTAACAACAGCATCTTTCAGCACGTCTCCGCTCAGATCAATCTTGCCAGTATCTTTATTGTAGGCTTTATTGATCAGATCCGGATCATATTTACTATACTTTTTAATGGATTGCAGTGCGGCACTTTGAGCTTCAGTGCCTTCATAATCCAGAGCACCAGTACGGCTCTTTTCTGTCTTTTCTTTGACAGTCTTACCGTTGTCCTATGCGTCTTTGAAACCGTCGGTGATTTCTTTTGCCCTTGAGAGAGCAGCGCTATAACCTTCAATTGCTGCAACCAGATCCCAGTAGGACATAGTCTGATCCTTGATGTTACGGTTTGTCCACTTAAGAATCTTGTTATACTGAGTTGCGCTCGCATTATCACCTTTGATTTTAGCATCTTTTAATTCTGCTTCCATCAATTCTTTGAATTTTGCTGTCTGAATTTCAAGTTTTCCCGTTGTATCGTTCTTCTGAAGCACCGAAGAATATTTATCCTCAAGGCCGGTCAGGCTCTGAACAGTTTGCATTGTCAGATAGCCTTGTTCGTTAAACTCTTTCATTGCAGATGTAACAGTAGACCATGCGTCAAGGAAAGTTTGAGCAGCTTTAGAAGAATTATTTGTGGAATCACTAAATCCATTCAGTTGATTTTTTAAACCACTAGCACTATTCATGGCGTTATTCATATTAGTGCTGATCAAAGACAATCTGGTATTTAAAGCCGTCATAACAGAAGAGATTTTCTCTTCAATCTCTTCTGTATTGTCTCCATTTTCAGCGGATCGGGCAGCAGCAAGGGCACCAGCTAGTTCTCCAGTCCCAATTGTGGCATTTTTTAATGCAGGAGCAAGAGCTTCAAGTTTGTTCTTTTCGTCTTCAGTTGCTTCTGTGAATGTCTCTGCTTTTTCTGCGGCATCTTTCTTTGCAATCGCATTTAGCTCTGATATCGCTTGAGAAATGGCTTCCATTTGAGCTTCTGCATATTGAGTGGCCAAAAGATCGGCATAAGCGCTCTGGTTGACCTGAAGTTTTCCATTGACAAGCTCAAGGGTATTGAGGTATGCATCATCCATCTGAAGTAAACTCTGCAAAGAATCAATGCTCAAATACCCATATTTGTTGTATTCTTCAACTGCAGTAGAGCAATTCTTATAAGCGGACTGAATGTTGTCAATAACGCCCATTGTCTCTTCAAGCTGAGACGCATAGTTGTTAGCTGCCTCAGCATTACTTACCTGAAGAAAACCAAATTGCTCAAATACACCAATCAAATCTCCAAAAGAGATATGTGCTTTATCAGCTGTCTCGTGTAGAATTTTTAGTGCGTTCGATTCCGCTTCCGTTTGATGTTCGGTATCAGCATCGATATTTAAGACGGCATCGCCAGTCATGCCGCTAAATTCATTAACAGCGCCGACATAAGAATTGCCTTTAGAATCATTTGTACCACGACGAGACATGGAAGCTTTGACTGCACTAACTTTTTCTGCAAAGATATCAACATTGGTCGTATCAACACTAGTATCGTCTTGTGCATTTGCAAGAGCCTTAGTGGCTGCGGTCATTGCGTTCGTGCCGGCAACATATTCATCTTTGTACTTGGCGAAACTGTCGGCATCTGTCTTGTAATTGCCCATCTGCTCGGAAACAGCAGTGGACAATTCTTCGACCTTG